>Ga0210057_1000467_pt1 | contig 67139 bp, 73 predicted proteins | sample CryGeyCG2114_010_2_FD_183968 | JGI IMG/M metagenome (GOLD analysis project Ga0210057, IMG submission 183968) | Groundwater microbial communities from aquifer - Crystal Geyser CG10_big_fil_rev_8/21/14_0.10 (SPAdes) (version 2) | ecosystem: Environmental > Aquatic > Deep subsurface > Groundwater ...
TATAAGAAAAGTTTTCCAAATCTCCCAAGCCAGACACAAAACTTCCTACTCCGATCACGTTCAAGTCTTTAGACAAAAGCACTCTTACCAGTTTTTCCGCCACAAAATAATCCACCCCATACACTATTACTGTCGGCAAAGAAGAGTCCATGCTTTATTCTAAAGGTCCGCGCTTCCCAATTCAAAGGCATACGGCAATTGTGCGGTCATCCTGCGGTTATTATTTCTGCCCCCGTGCTTAAATGTGTCAAAGCCTCTGTTTGTAATGTGAAAAATTGTCATAACTAATATGTAAGGGGTTGGGGGAAAGTACTGATTTATTTTTTGCTTTTTTAGCTATTTTTATAGCTAAATTTTTTTGGACATTAGTCCAAAAAAATGTCAGTATTGGCTTTTTTAGACCAAAAAAAACGTCCGTACTTCAAAAAGGGAACTATCTCAAAAAAACAAAAACTAAACTCTTTTTCTGCTCAAAATTATTGTCATTAAACCTAAGGATAAAGCCTCTGTTGCCACCGTCACTCCCGCCGCTCCCATTACTCCAAATTTAGGGATAAAAATTATGTTTAAACCCAAATTAAAAACCAAGCTCAATACTCCCAGTTTCAATATCTTTTTTTCTCCTCCCTCGGCAATCAACCTAAAACCATTTAAGTGATTAAGGTAAGCAAACACTAATGCCACCAAAAGCCATCTCAACACCGACACTGACATCTCATAGCCCTCTCCTGCCAATATTCTTACTCCCATCGGAGATAGGATATAGGCCACCGGTATCAAACAAGCCAACCCCACCAACAGCAACATCACCGATTTTTTATAAAGGTTCTTTTCACCACCCTTACTCATCAAGGGAAAAACCGAAGCCGTAAAAAAATAAGCCGGCTGGATTAGCACCCCATATATTTTATAAGCCAGCCCATACCAGGCCACCGATTCTACTCCTAGAAATCTTTCTATCATCAGCGAATCCACCGCCCTGTCATAAGAGGTAAAAATTAAAAGGTACACTCCCATCGGCCAACATTCACCCAAAAATTTTTTTAAGTTTCTTTTCTTAATTTCAAAAAAATCAGCCTTATTTAGTTTTATTATTCCTCTAAATAGTTTTATTCCCACCACCAAGCTCACTCCCTTGGCTATCAAAGCTCCTCCATAGACTCCCTCCAAACTCAATTTACCAAAACTAAAATAAATTATGCCCAAAAACAACAAAGAAAAAAGCACATCCGTCACTATCTTTTTTTCCATTTTCAGTTTTGCCAACCAGCCAATTTCCAAGCTCCCTCCTATCACCGTCAAAAAAATCATCAACAAAGCTAAACTGGCCGGTCCTCTTACTTCTCTCAAACCTGGCCAAAACAGAATCATGGCCAAGCCCAAAAAAAAGGCTCCCATTGCCAACCCTATTCTCAGCCAAAACACATCTCTCCAAATTCTCTCCTCATTTTTCCCCTTAGCAATTTTCTTAACCCCGATTATCTTACTCCCAAAATCGGCCATTGCATCCAACAGGATAAAAAGGGAAGCGATTAAGGTGTAAAACCCATAATTTTCCACTCCCAAGCCTCTTACTAATAGTCCGGTTAGCACCAAGCTCAACATCACCGTCACGGTCTTTCCTCCTATTTGTACCAAAGTATTTACAATCGATTTTTTCACTTGAGTCTAATTATCGCACCAGACCAACCAAAAACACAAGAAAAATCCAGCCATTTTGAGGCAAAGTCAGCCAATAATGATCCACCATCCCTGTCGCCAATATCACCAACCATATCCATTTTTCCTCTCCGCTTAATTTTTTTCTCCATTCTATTTTTTTAATCCATCGATAAAAAAAATAAGTCCCCAAAAATCCTATTTCTGTTATCAGCAATAATAATATGTTATGTACCGGCTGTAGCCAATAATAACCAGCATTTTTTTGAAACTCCGGCAAATTTACTAAAAAATTACCCAAGCCCACCCCCAGCAGGGGATTTTTCATTATCATTTTTATAGCCGCCCAATTCAACCCCATTCTTTTGCTCAAACCTATCCTATCCCATCCTCCCAGAAAATCTCCCACCACATAATTCACTCCCACTCCCGCCAAAGCTATTAAAATCACTCCCAGCAAAATCAAATAAAAACCCCATTGTTTTTTCTTGTTATTTTTAAAAATAAAAGACCTAGAATTAAAAATCAAAATCCCCAAGCTTACCGCCCACACCATCCGACTTCCGGCCATAATTATACCCAACACCCCCGACCACAACACCACCCATTTCATTCCTCCCCTTAGCCAACCTACTTTCTTTTCATTTTTCATCATTCCTATCCACATCAGCATCGCCACCAACAAAAATCCGGCCAAACTGTTGGGATGAGAAAAAGTTCCATAGGCCCTAATCAATCCTTTTCCCATCCAAGAAATCTGAGCCACCCCTATGGTGCTATAACTAAATCTTCTTTCCCCCAGCCAATAAAAAATTCCTTCCAAGCTTCCTCCTTTCATAATTTGAGCCAATCCCAACCAACTTTCTACTACTATCCATATTGGCAAAATTTTTTTCAAATCCTCTTTTAGCCATTTTTTTCTCGATATCAGATATCTTCCCATCCACCACAGTTGTCCCACCCTCAGCCATTTATAAACCGCCAACCATCTGTATTTGGCCAAAAATATATTTATCCCCACCAAAAGCCCGGCCCATCCTATCTTCTCTTTTTTTCTTTTTTTTCTTTTACTCCAAAAAGATATTAAAAACAAAACCAACCACAGCCCATCCAATAGATATAAAGTAGGGGAAAGATAGTCCACCTGCACTCCAGCAACTCTACTCCAGCTTGGCCAAAAATGCTTTCCCAGTTGAGTTGGTATCAAAATCAAAAACAATCTAAAAAAAAGCCTTTCCACACCCTATAGTATCATTTCTTCTTAACTTTCTTTGTTTTCTTTGCTTCTACCTTAATTACCACATGTCTATCATAGCCTTCACCGTCCGATTCACTCGTCACTCCCTTCACCCCAGCCGCCGTCATATGACAAATTCTTCTTTCATAAGAGCTCATTGGCTCCATCCTCACTTCCTCACCATTTGTCTTAGCTTTTTCTATTGCTTCTTTGGTTTTTTCTTCCAATCTAGTTTTTTGTTCTCCTCTATAGCCGTTTATATCCAACACCACTCTCACCCATCTTTCTAGCTTTTCCTTTATCACCAAAGACATCAAAAACTGCAAAGGCGCCAAAGTTCTACCCTTAAAACCAATCAAGATGGCCGGATTTTCTACTTCTATTCCCACCAACACTTGCTCTTCTTCATTTGACTTTCCACTTTCGACTTGTAACTTTCGACTTGCAACTTGTGTTTCGCTCTCCATATCCTCCACAAAAGCATCCTTTATCCCCACATTCATTTTTTCCAAAAATTCACAAGCGCTATTCAATATCAGTTCATTTCTTTTTTTATTGTCCATAGTGCCTATTCTACCATGCCTGTTCGCCTTTCGATTTGCAACTTTAGCCTTTCGACTTTAGACTTTAGACTGTTTTACCAACATCTGCTGTCCCAACATCATCGCCGAATTTACAAACCAATACAAAAGTATCCCCAAACTAAAGTTCCAACCTATCACTAAAGTCATCAATGGCATCATATAGGTTGATTGATTTCTCATCATCACCGCCATATCATCCTCTTTATCTTTGGTTTTTTTAGCCACATTCACATCCGTTTTAGCCATAGGCATCATTTTTTTAGCACTCCAAAATTGCATCAAGCCCGACCCCACCAACAACAAAAACGGCAATATCAAAGCCACTCCCATTCCATTTTTAAACACCCCTGCTGGTGTCAAGATTAAGTCACTTCCCAAAAAATTACTGTTAAATTGGAAACCCTCTTCCACTCTAAACCCCGCCAATAGATGACTGTTAATTTTCATCAAATCACCCTTCCCTGATACATAATCCGTTACCATTCTAAAAGCCGAGAAAAACATCAGCAACACCGCTATCTGCAAAATCTGGGGCAAACAGCCTGACATTGGATTCACTCCTTCGCTTTTATAAAGATCCATTTGCGCTTTGGCTAGTTTTTCTTTGCTCTTACCATATTTTTCCTTCAATTTATCCAATTTTGGTTTCAGTTCCTGCATTTTTCCGGCCGATTTCATACTCGGCAATACCAATGGCATTAAAGCCAATCTAATCGCCACCGTCACCGCCACCACCGCCCAACCTAAGTTCCCCAAAAGATAATAAAGTCCAAACAAAGCATTCACAAACGGCGCAATCAATATATTCATAGGTCCTATTTTAACAGATGCTCTCGTCGTCACAAACTCCCTGTCATCCTGAACTGCAGTAGATCCCTTTAGGAGTTTGTCATCCTGAATTTATTTCAGGATCCCACAAAAAGTTAGACATTAAAACTTAAGATTTATTTAAAAATTTGTTATTAAAAATTTGAATTTTTTTTACGCCTCATCCACCCCGCCCTTACTCCACCTATTACATCTCATTACCCTCCATATCCCTTTTCTAAATCCGACCACCACCCCATATTTTTCCACCGCCTGTTTACAATAAACAGAGCAACTGGGACTAAACCGGCAATGTTCACCCCTGGATAAATATTTTTTATAAAACTCCAATAGCCAAATTATTCCTTTTTTCATTTCAATTTCTCCACCGCTCTTTCTACCTCTGCTTTTATTTCCTCCCATTTGCAGTCCAAAATTTTCTTTCTCACCAAAAATCCCGCCCTCACCCCTGGTCTGATTTTTTCCAAATTCAATCTCAAAACTTCAAACAACTGTCTTTTTATTTTATTTCTCTCCACTGCTTTTTTAGAAATCTTTTTTGACACCACCGCCATAAATTTCTTCTCACCATCTTTTTTATCCAAAAAAAGCATCCCAAAAATAGGGGATTGGTATACTATCCTTGATCCTCTCAATTCCATTACTTCTTTTCTTTTGGAAACTCTGTTTATTTTCTTCAGCACTTCACTATTATACCGTCAGTTTAGCTCTTCCCTTAATTCTTCTTTTCTTCAATACTTTTCTCCCGTTGGCACTACTCATCCTTTTTAAAAATCCATGCACCCGCACTCTTTTCTTCTTTTTTGGTTGATAAGTCATTTTTCCCATGTCGCTATTCTAGCACAATTACGGATTTATTTTACAATTTCTCCCTCTTATTCGTAATTCGTAATTGAAAAATTGATAATTAACATTTGATACCTTTTCTTTTTTTTCTTTTGGTTCTATTATCAATGTGGATAACTCATCTGCCCCATTTGTTTCCCTTGCCCCTTTTTTGCCCAATCTGCCTTTTTATTATCAAACAACTAAAAAATTTTAAAACATGGATTTAGACCGACTTTGGAAAAATGTTCAGGAAGAGCTAAAAATTGTTATGGCTCCAGCTGTCTTCCAAACCTTTGTCAGCAAATCCCAGCTTATCACACTCAAAAACGATTCCGCCACTATTTCCTGTCCCAACTCTTATTTAGTTGACATCAACAACAAACGCTACAAAGACCTTTTTTTAGAAGCTCTAAACAATCAAACCAAAACTAAAAATCAAATTAATTTTATCGTTCAAGCCAATTTAGAAATTGATTCTCCCTCTTCTTCTGCCTCTCCTCTTTTCAATTACACTCCTCCTACTCAAGAATTTTCCGCCAATCTTCACCCTCTCTATACTTTTGAAAACCTCATTGTTGGCAATTCCAACAACTATGCCTATGCCGCTTCTCAGGGTATCGTTCAAAACCCCGGTATTACCCACAATCCTTTTTTTATTTGGGGTGGCGTCGGTATCGGCAAAACCCATTTAATGCAAGCCATCGGTCACCAACTTTTAAAAAATAATCCTAATTTCAAAATCTGTTATTTCCCCGCCGAAACTTTTGGCAACGAGCTTATCTCTGCCCTCAAATCAAAAAGAATGAATCAATTCAAAAGAAAATATCGCCAGCTCGATTGTATCTTAGTTGACGATGTTCAATTTTTAGCCGGCAAAGAATACATTCAGGAAGAATTTTTTCATACCTTCAATGCCCTTCACATGGCCGGCAAACAAGTCATTCTTACCTCCGATCGAAAACCCGACGACATCGACCGTCTCGAAGATCGTCTTGTTTCCCGTTTTATGGGTGGTTTGACTGTTGATATTCAGCCTCCCGATTATGAAATGAGACTGGCTATTATCAATCAAAAGATAGAAAAAAAGGGGATTAACCTTAGTTCTGAAGCCGCTTCTTATCTGGCCGAAAACATCACCAGCAATACCAGAGATATCGAAGGTCGTCTTCAGGAAATTCAAATCCAAGCCCAAACTCAAAATAAAAAAGATATCGATCTTGCCTTTGTCCAATCTCTTCTTTCTCCTGCCTCTTTCACCCCTGGTTCCGACACTCCTCTTACTCCTCGCCATTTGGTTTCTGTTTGTGCCAAACACTTTGGTATCAAGACCGGTGACCTCTGTGGAAAAAGTCGTCAAAAAGATTTAGTTTCCGCCCGCCACATCACCGCTTATCTTCTCCTCACTCAAACAAAATTGCCCTTAAAACAGGTCGGTCAGATTTTAGGTGGTCGTGATCACACTAGTATTATGCATGCCCGTGACAAAATCCACACTGACTTATCCACAAACCCACAAATTCAGCAACTTATCAACCAAATCAAAGCCGCCCTCTAAAAACATCCTATGTTTATTCACCTTCACCCTCACTTATCCACTTATTTATCCACATCTCCCTCAAACTTTTCCCCCGAAACAAACCCCAAGCTCAAGCCATCCTATAAGCCACTTATTCTCTTTCTCCCCCAAGCTTCCATTTTTTCCATCTTTTTCACCTCTCTTTTCTCTCGCTTCTCTTCGTTCTTTCCGTCTTTTTTAAATCTTTCCAACTTATCAACCTCTCCTACTAACACTACTACTATTTCTTATATTCATTTATAATTAGTAATGCAGTTCTCCCTCCTCCAACCAAACTTCAATCAAGCTCTCGCCCACGTCTCTCGATTTATCTCCACCAAAAATCAATTACCTATTTTAAATAATGTCTTACTGGAAACCGATCAAGGTCGTCTCAAAATTTCTGCCACCAATCTAGATATTGGTATCAAATATTGGCTTGGTGCCAAAATAGAGAAAGAAGGCACCATTACCGTTCCTGTCAAAGAAATTGCCGAATTTGTTTCTTATCTTTCTCCCGAAAAAATAGATATTATTCTTGATGACAAATCTTTACTTCAGGTCAATTCTGCCAAAGCTCAGTCTACTTTTACCACCGCTCCCTCCACTGATTTTCCTGCTTTGCCCGCCCTTGACCCCAAAAATTCTATTAGTCTGGATCTTTCTCTTCTAGCCAAAGCCGTTTCTCAAATTGCCTTTGCTTCTGCCACCGACGATTCTCGTCCTGTTCTTACTGCCGTTCTTTGTCAGTTTACTGCCGACAATCTTCTTTTGGTCGCCACCGATGGTTTTCGTCTCTCTCTAAAAAACATAAAACTGGTCAATCCCATCACTCTTCCCAAAGGTCAGACTTCTCAAACTTTTCTTATCCCTGCCCGTTCCCTAACTGAGATTGTTAAATTGGCCAAAAACGAAAAACAAATCACCATGGGATTATCTAGTGACACCAACCAAATTGTCTTCGTTCTAGACGATCTAGAGTTGGTCTCCCGCCTTATAGAAGGGGAGTATCCCGACTACAATCGGATCATCCCTCAGTCTTTCATCACCAAAGTTTTTTTAAACAAGCAAGATTTTGCTCAAGCCATCAAAATCAGTTCTGTTTTCGCCGCTCAATCTGCCAATGTGGTTAAGTTTACTGTCGCCAAAGATAAACTGGTTTTATCCGCCAATGCTCCTCAAATTGGCCGAAACCAAGCCACCGTCGATGCCAGACTGGAAGGTGAACCCTTAGAGATTGCTTTTAACTACAAATTTGTTTCCGAGTTTATTGATGCCTGTCAGGGCGAAGAAATAGTTATCGAATTAAACGAAGCCCTTACCCCTGGCCTCTTCCACGACCAGTCCGACCCTCACTTCACCCACATTATCATGCCTGTCCGGATTCAGGATTAGCTAACACTCTTTTTTCAAATTCCTCAGGTCTGAGTTTACCGGTTTTTATCATAGCCTCAAACTCATCTCTGATTCTTCCAATCGCATCAGGATTTCTTACCATCAATTGAGCTATCTCCATTAGTTCTCTTCCTTTTTGTATTCTCCACGCATCTCCTTTAGGACCCAAAAAAGTCTTCTTTTCACGGACAGTATTAACACTCTCCGGTATTATTGTCGGAGAAAAGCCAGCCGCCACTGTTAATCTGTCCACTAATTCAATCCAATATCCCAAACTTCCTGAAGCTTGACTCCACTCTGTTTCCTTAAAGCCGGTTCTTTCTCTTAATGATTTTAAATCATGAATTCCTCTGACAGATAACCAACTTTCCAGTTGAGTCGCTCCTTCTCCTTCCGGAAGTTGATCCCTTAAAAATCCAGTCCATTCCGCTTGTGCTTTATTAACAGCTCTTTCTTCACGTCTTTGTCTTCCTGCGGCCATCGCTTCTTTACCTGAACTCATCGCCTCTCCAAATAATCTTTTACCTGACGTTACCGCTTCGGTTGCCCCTGTTTTTAATTTTTCTTTTCCCATCTCAACCAAATATTGTTGCAACTCTATCATCTGTTCTCCGGTAAAGAATTTTTTTGCATCGGCTACTATCATTTCAGCCGGTGCTCCACTTTCCATTAAAGTTTGAACATAATTAACGACACTAACAGCTCCTGACTGAAATCCTTCTCTCATTTCTCCCAATCTTCTTTGAACCTCTTGTCCCGTTTCACTTTCAGCAATTTTTCTTGCTTCATCTACTACACCCTCTGTTGCCTGTTTAACTTGACCCGCTATATTCACTACTTGACCTGCTACTTGCTCGGCTCTTTCTCTTGCTTCTCCTATTGTTACTGCTCCTGCCTCTGCCGTCTTTCTTAATCTTTCCAATCTTTCCCCTTCTTCTTTTCTTACTTCTTCTGTTTCATCCCAAACTTTTTCCACTTGTTCTTCAATATCGCTTGTTGTTAGTCCTGAAACTCTTTCTTTCATAATCGCGGACACTTCCTCTTTTGTCATTCTTTTCTCCCTCATCAAAAATCTTGCCACTTGATTCAAACCTACGCCACTAGGTTGAACCCTTTCCACCGCCTCCCTGATTGCCTCATTTTTTTTCTCATCCTCTGATTTTTCTGGTGCTTTAACTTTAGCAGGAACGGTTTCATCTTTACCTAAATGTTCTAAATCAAGATTAGGAAACTGTCTTGCAACTAGTCGGTTAAATCTCTTCTCTCCTCTCCTCATCTGTCGCATCATTTTATTTTCTAACGCATTTTCTCTCTCTTGTTCTGCAACTTTCTTAAATTCTTTAAGTTCTCTACCTAACCTATCTGCCGCTTTTTCCAACAGAGATTTTTCTTCCTCTTGTTTTTCTTCTTCCTTACAAACTTCAGACAAACTATCATCACCAATATTTGCCAAATCTTCGCTTGTTTCCGCCCAAACACTGTCAAATACCCCTCCTTCCTGTCTAAAAAGGCCTTCAGGATCAAATTCTCTCATTATTCTTTCTGTCTCTTCATTTCCTAACTCTCCCCTAGAAGCCAACTCAGCCGTTTGATCAAGTCTTTCAATTAAACTATCAAATTCTTCATCCGATTCTACTTGAGAAGCGGCATCAGCCATCGCTACTAAAACTCTTCTTTTTTCTATTGGTACTTCTCTTCTTAAACCTAAGCTACCTAATTCCTGTTCACAGTTTAAAATATTTATTGCCATTTCCTGCTCTGCCGGTGCCAGTCCTTCTATTTTTCTAGTCAAATCTTGGACAACAGTTGCTTCCGTTCTTGGCGAACCGGTTGCTACTGCTTTTGTTATTCCCGAGACACTTTCTCTATTTTCTCCAGTCATTTTAATTTATTTAACTCTTAATAGATTAAATATACACAAAAAAAAACAAAAAAATCAAGACATATTACAATTAGCTAAAACAAATTCTATTCCCTATACCCATATCTTATTTTCAAAAAAGCCATCAGGATAATTATGATCACCAATATTACTATTACCTGATTTTTTTTAAGCCATTCTTTCATTCTTTTATTTTCCAATATTGGTCTTCAATCAGCTTATAACCATTGTCTTTTTTCCACTCTTCAAACAAAGACACGTTGTCCCCATTTTCTTTATTTTTAAATTCCACCGCAATCACGCTGTCCTCGTAGTCAAAATAAACCTTAAAACTATCCGTCTCAATAGGGGAGTTATCTCTAATCCTTTTAATCGCTTTGATTTCATCAAATTCTTTTTCTGTCGGACTGATATAAATCGCCCCTGTTTCATCAGAATATCTTGGCTTACTTGAAGTCGGTGCCAAAGTAATTGTCGGGATGACTGTTTCGTTTATCGTTTCTTCTGGTTTTTTATTTCCCCCAAAAATAACCAAAGCCAACAAGCTTAAAATAAAAACTGCCAACAATATGCTTTTTATTTTATTTTTCATTTTTTATCTACATCAATTACTAAACAATCTCTAATTGCCTGTACATGGCCAGATTTTGCCTGTCCATCAAACACCGCTCCATCATTAAAAAATGGATCAGACGAATAGACTTCTCCATCTCTCACTTCTACTGCCAAAGTATAATGTCCACCTATTTTTAATTCTTTATTAAGATAAAAATTAGCCAGCACCATCACTATTTTACCCTCACAAATCCATGTCGCTATATCTCTTTTGCTACAACTTCTAGTATTTAAATCATACTTAAACTCTCCTTTCGAATGTTTTTCTAATGTTTCTTTTGCTTGTTCCAAACTTGATCCTTCACAGCCCATCCCTTCATACGCCGAACCATCCTCATAAACCAACTTTTCTGGTGTTAGACTCATGTCCTGCTTCATTAGTATTTGAGCCACCGCTGTCGGTCCGCAACCGGAGTCACTAAAAGTACACCCTTTAGGCAAACTTTTATCGGCCCATTCTCCGCTGTTTTGTTTTATGCCAGAAATTATATTTTTTCTCACATCATTACATGTCCCTGGCACAAACTCAGATAATAGTGGTTCGGCAGTGTCGTCATAACTGGCATTTATTCCTGCTCCCAAATTCACTGGCGCTACCAAACTGGAAATCTGGCCTGATTGTAATAGTAGGGGGTAACCTACCAAAAAGGCAAACAAACCGATTATCACAATCGGTATCACTGCTATCGCCGCCGTAAAAGCCGCTCCCACCGCCCCTCCCAAAGCCAAAGCTACCCCTCCCAGTGCCGTTCCCGCTCCTATCAATCCCCCTGGTATGTTACCTATATTTTCCCTCATCCACTTTTTTATCCCCAGTGACAAACCCAAATTTTCCATCACTTTACCTATCTTTCCAAACACTTTTTTGACCAATGGCGCCAGTGCTATCACCCAGCCAATCGGTCCTCCCAAAGCCCCCACCAATCCTTTTGCCGCCACTCCCGCCCCGGCCTTCACTCCCGCTCCCGCCGCCACTTTACCGCTTGTAGCCAGTCCCTTAAACACTGCCCCCAAGGCTTGGCCCAAACTTTTCCCCTGAGACATCAGCATACTGGTTTCTTTGGCAAAAGTCACCAAAGGTTGTGATCCGATTTTATTTTTAAGATTCAGTACCACTCCATCCATTCCTCCGCCTTTAAAAGCGCCCATCCACTCTCTGGCTCCCGCAATCCTGCGTCTGGCTCTGACAAAAGAATTGACTACATCTGGTGCCCTCATTTCTCTCATTACTCCTTCCACCGCTCTTACCTGTCTAAAATTATCTGCCACCGTCAAGTTGGGAATTTCCCCTCTGGTTTCTTCCTCAATTTCCATCTCTCTTCGGAAATTTCCTGTTACCATCAGTCGATAAACCACTTTCGTTCTGGCAAAGCCTTCTTCAAATTGCCCCGGGCTTACTCCTGTCTTTTCTGTTTCTTCTCTGGCCTCTTCCCGATAAGCTTCTATCGCTCCGCTCACCGATAGTTCAGCCACCATTCCTGCATATTTTTCTATTTTTTCTCTGGCCACTTCCTCATTTCCCGGAGCCTCAGCCACCACTTCCACAATTGCTTCCCTCAACACTCTTTTTTCTTCTATTTCCAAAATCTCTTCTTTTTCTTTTTTAGTTTTGACAATTGCTTGATTGGCTTCTTTCAACTCTACTCCGCTTACTCCCTCCACCTCTCCCTCTTTTATTTCTTCTCTTTGTCCTCTTAGTACTGCCACCACCAGTTCTTCTGTTTTAGACACCTCTTCTTTACCACCTATTTTTTGCGCCAATCTGTGAGCTACCGTCGCTGTTTCCACTCGGGCCACTTCTTCTATTGTTGCCTTTACTGTTGTTTCCTCTTTCACCACTTTTTTTACCGCTTTTTCTATTTCTGCTACATTCGCCCCCTTTGCCATTTTTTCTTCCGCCACCCTTCTTGCTTCCATTACTACCTTTCTGGCTTTTTCTTCTTCCACTCCCGTTCTTTTAAGTCTTTCTACTCTTTTTTCTTCCTCTTTGGCCATTTTTTCCGCCATTACTTCCGCTTTTTTCTTTTCTATCCCCTCCGCTGTACTTCTTTTTAAGCTTTCCCAATATATTTCCTGCTGTCTAGTTACAAAATTTCGCACATTCTCTCCGCTTTTTTTCTCAAATTCTGCCGCCACCTTATCTCTATCCCTTCCTTCTACTAGGGCTTTTTCGTAATCCGCCACCAATTTTTCCAGTTCAGTTGCATTAAGAGATCTGCTCCCCATCTCTTGCTCAGTACTATTTTCTTCTGTTTCTTCTTCATTCAATCCGATCAAAAAGGCCATTATTTCTCTTCTTTTGCCTTCATCTTCAAAATTTATCTCACCCTTGTAACCTCCCTCTATCAAAAAATCTCGACAAGCTTTTTCTAGTTCAATTTTTTGTTCCGCTTCTATTTCCTCTCCCTCGTCCAATTTTTTCAAGGAATACAATACATTCCCAATTGTTTTGTAAGACACCTCCCAATCCAGCTTAGTTTTAGTTTTCGTCAAAATATCCGCCACTCCAAATTATAGCAATCAAATCCCCAACAAATCATCATAATCCGATTTTTTTGCTTCTGTTTTTTTTACTTCAGGCATTCCTGTTTTTACTGCCGGCATTACTGGAATTGGGTTTGTTTTTATCTTATTACTTTCATCCGCCATTTTCGGCAGTTCTTTTACTTCCAAAGGTTCTCTTTTGTTAAACTCAATCTTGGGTTTATTGGTCAATTGTGGCGGTTGGCTTATCTTTTTTTCTCCCATCATTGGCACAAACTTAATGTCATGACTTTTGCTTTGTCCCGACAATCCTCCTCCCACTACTTCTGCCTGTGGTGGTACAAATCTGATCGGTTTGTCTTGACTGCCAAACAAAAGGTGATTATTATTCACCCCACCTGTTGGCTTATTTTGATATTCATTTAATTTTTTTGTCTCTTCCTCTTCCATCTTTGCAATCTTTTTTTCCAAATCAGCCTCCGCTCCCACCGTTTTTATTTCCGACACCGCCACCTCTGGCTCTGCCTCTACTTTTTCACTTGCAACTTGTGACTTTTGACTTGTAACCTCCTCGTCTCGCCGTAGCCCCGAAGGAGGCGTAGGCGGATTTTCTCCCTCATTTTCCATTTGTACTTCCAATCCCAGTTTTTCCTCTTTTTTTCTTTTTACCTCAGCCAATTTTTCATCAATCTTTTTCTTTTGGTCAATCAGTTCTCCCGGGTCAGAGGTAATCAGTTTATGTTCACTTTCTGAAGCTATTACCCTTAAAGCTACATGATTTTGCCCCGCAAAAAAGATGCCTTCTCCCTTGTCCGCGCTCAAAAGTAGTTGTTTTTCCCCCTCAGACAGATAAAAAATTTCCGACACATGGTCTATGGCCGCACTATGTTGTTTTAGAAGAATTTGAATCGCGCTGTTAGTCACTATTTCCTTGCCATAAGGAGTTTCCAAAAAATCCTCCACGTCTTGAGTGATGGTAGTTGTTCCCAAAAAATATTTTCTTCCTCTTTTAATTATTCCCCTCAAAAATGCCGCCGAGTCATCATGTTGCATCAAATACCAAGCTTCATCCACCACCAAAATTCTCTTTTTTAAGTCCTTTTTTACCAAAGTCCAGATATAGTCTAGAATAATATGCATTGCTACCGGCCTTAAACTGTCTTCCAAATTTCTCACCCCAAACACCACCATTTTATTTTTCAAATTAACTGTTGTTTTTTGATTAAAAATACCCGCAAATGACCCTTTTATATATTTTTCCAATCTGGCCGCCAAACTTTGTGATTTCTCATCTTCCATCCCTATCAGCGCTTTATACAAATCTTCAATCAAAGGCGCTTCTTTGTTTTGGCTCTCCGGATCAGGCGTAATCCCTTTGGCTTTATAGGCCGCCATTACCGCCTTATCTAAAATTGATTCTTCTACTGGATCCATTTTTCCCAGCATTACTTTCAGTAGTTTGTGCAAGGCCAGCACCTTCGTATTTAAAGCGTTTTCTCCTTTTTCCTCAGCCAAAGTTAAGTCAAAAGGATTGATTTTTGATTCTTCTCCGTAACCAAAAGCAATATATTGTCCTCCCATCGCCTCACACATGCTTTTATATTCGTTTTCCGGGTCAATTATCACCACATCCGTTCCCATCATCAGCGATCTCATCACTTCCAGTTTGATCATATAGGATTTTCCTGCACCGGAAGTGGCAAACACCACCGAATTGTAGTTTGGCATAGAAAATCGGTCAAAAATCACCAACGAGCCATTATGTTCGTTTATGCCATACATTATGCCTTTATCGTCCGACAAATCAGACGATACAAAAGGAAAAGTTGTCGCCAATGAAGTTGTATCCATATTTCTGGTTATATTTATCTTGTCATCACAAGTTGGTAGGGTAGTGATAAATCCTTCTTCCATCTGCAAAGTACATTTTTTGCTGATAATCATCAAAGCTCCCAGCGCCGCTTCCAAATTTTTTGTTATCTGATTTAGCTCTTCTACCGAGTCGGCAGAAATCGTTATATAAAGTCCAAATTGAAAAAATCTTTCTTCTCCCTTGACCAAGTCTCTTTGTAAGGTCAAAGCATCTTCCAGTTTTGCCTGAGTAGCCGGATTGACCACTCTCCCTCTTTGGATATCGGTGCTGATTTCCGCCTCCATTTCCGCAATTTTTCTTCTAAGATCGTCCAGTATTTCTTTCCCATCCGTTGGGTAAATATACATAGATACGTTTAGAGAAGCGTCAAAATTTATCAAAGAAGACAACCAGTTTAAGCCCACAAAACGGGGATAAGTAGCTACAAACAAAGTTCGATAATATCTGGCTCCTATTTGAATTTGGTCAAAGTCAACTTGTAGTGCCGCCGGAGCGATGATGTCTTTGGTTGACACCAGTCCATCTTCAAAATTTCTTTTTTCCTCTGCCACTTTCTCACTTTCGACTTCCGGTTTTTGACTTGTAACTTTTGACTTGTAACTTAATTTATTTTCCTCTGCTTCCCTCGGCACCATCGGCTCTTTCATTTCCACTGTCGGTTTCTTTTTAATTTTAGAGAGCAAATCTTTAATCATTTTGTCCCTCCTTTTTCTCATTTTCCATCATTGTCGTTACCATTGCCGACTCATAATTTAAACTGCCCACTTTTTGAGCTGGATTAGTTCCCTCGTTATACATTCGGTAAAACAGTTCTATTATTTGTTTGCTTTCCAATGTTTTCACTTCCAGTCCCAAGCGGGAAAACAATCTAACCAAATGATCTCTTTTCGGACTCAAACTGGCCTTGGCTTTTTCCAAAATATAGTCTTTATCGAAAGGCAATTTTTGTTCCACCCCTTTTTTCTTAATGGCAAAAAGCCCTCCGATTTGACCCTTGGCACTTTTTATTCCCAATTCCAGTACCGAAAAGGGGATGGCAATATAAAAAGATTTTGATAGTACATCATTTCTTCTCACCGTTTCTTCCACGAATTTTCGATAAGAAGCCGTTCTTTCCTTTAGTTTTTCATTAGTCTGTTCCGCTTCCACTTTTTCCAGTCTTTTCAAATAAGAGCTGATATCTTTAGATTTTGAGTGAATTACAATCTGAATGGCAAAATTTAAAGAATTTAAAATACCACCATAAGCAAACACCAAAGATTGTTGTTCTCTTTCTGACAGAAGATCAAAATTTACCGAAGACAATTGCAACACCATGGCACAGGATCCGTCTTTCAGCATCACCACTCCGTCCACCACATCCTCAACCGAAAGATGATCTTGGGTACTACCCCTGATTGCTACTTTTAATGTATCGTCTGGCATAAGAAAATAATTAGTCTCCCCTAATCATAACCAAAAAAGAACCGTTCGTAAACCTGCTAGCTTATCGCTCTTATTTTAATCGGCTCTACTATCCTTCCGCTCAAATCCACACTAACTCTATTAAATTCATTTCCCTCTTTTTCGGTGATAATCAAATATTTCCCATTTGCCAATTGAGTCGAGCTTCTAAACTGACCCAAAGAATTGGTTTTTAATACTCTGGCCGGTACTCCTTTTTCGTCTTGAATTTCCACAATGGCATTTTCTGCAATTTTTCCGTCCTTATCTGTCACCATTCCCACGATCAAATTAGGCACGTCAGGTATAGCTGGCATTGGGATTGAGCCAAAGACCGCCTCTCCGGTTGCTTCCAATCTTTTCTTTTTTAAATCCAAGTTTGCTTTTTGTGTTCGCCAATCCAGCTTTTCTTTTACAGCCACTTCTTCTTTGACTGTCCCTTCTTTTTCTTCTACTACTTTCTTTTCTTCTACCTTTGTTTCCGGCTCAGCCTTAACCATTTCTTCCGCTTCGCCTTTTTTAATATTTTTGATTGTTGGCAAAGTTTCGATAAATTCTTTTATCTTACTTTCATTTCGATTTTTTACTGTTACTTCCGCCACCTCGACAATCTCATCTTCTGTCTTCTTTTTTGCTTGCCAATCCATCCAATTTTTATCACCCCTTTTTTTGTAGGTGTAAATAGTCGGTGACCAAATTGCCTTCCAAAACGACAAAATCCAAGTTTCCAGTGGTCTATCCTGAAAGGGGACAAAAGCCAAAGCCAGTCCTCCCAAGCCAAAAACAGCCATTAGCGGTAGTCGAAATAAAATGAACATTCCGGTTGAGTTAATCAAAAAGGCAATAGCAATCCCTCCCCCCGCCTTTAAAAACTGTTTCAAAGTCATCTCTCCCACCAGCTTAAATTCGTAGCTACTAATCTGTTGCGGTATCGGATGCTGTTCCATAATTTATTCTAGCAAGTATAATATTCCTATGTCTCGCCTTCTTATTGTTGATGGTCATGCCATCGCTCATCGCGCTTATCACTCCATTCCTCCTTTTTCCCACAATGGCCAGCCGGTCAATTTAATTTATGGTTTTTATTCTATGTTGTTGTCGGTAATTGATCAGCTTCAACCTAAATATCTCTTGGTTTGTCTCGATTCTCCTGGTCCTGTTTTTCGTAATCAGGAATTTCTTGCTTACAGAACTCAGCGTAAACCGGCCGATAAAAATCTGGTCGTTCAACTCCCTGAATTAAAAAATAGTCTCAAAAAAGCCCTTATTCCCAACTTTTCTCTTGGTGGTTACGAAGCCGACGATCTTATTGCTACTCTTTGCCGTCTTGCCGCCAAAAAAATATCCCAAAAAACTAAAAAACCTCTTATTTCCACCGTTACCATTATCACCGGCGATAAAGATTTGATGCAATTAGTCAATTCCAAAGTTGAGCTTTTTATGCCCGTTCGTGGTCTTTCCCAAACCCAAACTTTTCATCCCAAAGACGTTTTTCACAAACTTGGAGTTAAGCCCTCCCAAGTGGTCGACTTCAAAGCTCTGATGGGGGACAGTTCCGACAATTACCCTGGTGTCGCCGGCATCGGTCCCAAATCCGCCACTGACCTTCTTTCCACTTATGGCAATTTGGACAATATTTACAAAAATATCAAAAAAATTAAGCCTAGCCTCAAAACTAAGCTAGTCAAAAACAAAGACAATGCCTATCTTTCCCAAAAACTCGCCCAACTTGTCTATGACGCCCCCATCAAGCTCAATCTCAAAAAAACCCGTTGGAATCAGGACAGAATCAAATCTCTCCAACAGCTTTTTTTATCTTACAATTTCAGATCCCTAAACTCTCGCCTTCAAAAAAAATACCCCCAATTCCAATCCCTCAAACCTTCCAAATCCAAACCTATTTCCCATCAAGCCTCCTTGTTTTAGAAAAACTTTTTATCTCCTCTTCAAAATCAACGCTCCCGATCTTGCCACCGTTTCTCCCGTTTTTGCTTCATCTCTATCAAGCATAATAGTATACAGATGCCCTTCATCCACATTTTTTGGAGTTTTCCCCAAATATTTAAACAAATATCCAAAACCATTATCCAAACCCAAAGGTAGTTCGTAAGACAAGTTAAATACCTTATCCTGTTTTTGACTTGTTAGATAACCGGCCAGCTCCATTTTATTTTTCAGGCTTATCTCGGATTTTTCCTCCATTAAATTTGCTCCGCCGTTAATTATCATTATCCCTACTATTAGCCACCCCCAGCCTTTCATTAAGGCCAAATTTCTTGCCAGCAATATAATTATCACTACTCCGGCAATCGAGTAATAATATTCAGACACACCACCTTTATAAATCATCATGGCTATCAATGGATTTATTAACCACAAACTGGCCATTATTTTCTCTTTTTTATTTTTAAGCAAAAATATTCCTCTCAAAGCCCCCAAAAGCACCATTCCTCTTTCTCCCCAAACCTCTGCTTCTCTTCCCCATTTCAAGCCAAAAATACTCAAACTTTTCCAAAAAACCTTCACCGCCAGCCAGTTTTCCCTCTCTGTTATCTTTTCACCCCATACCATTCCAACAATTTTCCTTATATTCAAAAAATCATGCCTTATCTCAAACACCACAAGCGGTAGGAAAAAAACCAAAAATCCGACCATTGCTCTTACCAGTTCTTTTTTGTCAAATTTTTTATCATTACTAAGCCAAAAACCCGCCAAAATCGGCACACCCATCGACACCGGTGCCAAATGTAAATTGCTCGCCAACCCCCAAAAGGCTAACACCCAAACTATGTTTTTTCTGGATTGAAGCAGTTTGTTTACTCCCCACCATCCCCACACTCCCACTAAACCCAAATACATTGCACTCCAACCAATTTCCTTTTGTGCCAAGATCATTAACAAACTGGCCCCTATCGCCGTTTTCTGGCCATACAATTTCCGACAGACCCAATATAAACTGATTACCGTCGCCAAATTTATCACCGTCACCGCCATTATTCCCGATTTTGGGTTACCCTTGTTTAGTCCATAAAAAGGCAGTAGGTAGTAATAATGATATGGCCCCACAAAAAAACCGTCCTCACTGCTTACCCTCGGGCCTATCAATAAGGGTTTTTTTTCTTCTATCATCCCCATTACCTTTTTGGCGTCATCTTCCTGATCCCAGCCAAATTCGTATCTGTCAGAAATTTTCCACAAACCAAAAAACAAGGATATCAAGCATATCCCTACCAGTATTATTAACTCTCTTTTCTTCTCCACCAACTCAATTATAAACTAAAGCAAATCTCCTTGTTTTGACAAAATCTCCTTACTTTGTTAAACTTACCTTACTATGACCTATACTGCCACTATTACCAGCAAAAGACAGCTCACCATCCCAGCAGAGCTTTTTCGTAAAATCAACTTAATCCAAGGCCAAAAAATTATTTTAACCGAAGAAAACGGTTTCATAAAAATGGAATCCGCCACCGACATGGTCAATCGTCTCGCCGGCTCTCTAAAACTTCCCAAAAAATATCAATCTTTACCTATTGATAAAGTTATTTCTCAGGCCAAACAAAAATATTGGCAGGAAAAAACCAAAAGAGAATTGTCTTTATGATTTTTGTTGACACCAATTTTTTTCTTCGTTTCTTTCTTCAGGACAATTTCTCTCAATTCCGTCAAACCAAAAAACTTTTTCATCAAGCCAGTTCTGGTCAAGCCACTCTTGGCACCTCTCTCGTCGTTTTTTTTGAGGTTTATTGGGTCTTATCTTCTCTTTATGGCAAAAAACACGAATTAGTTCTTCAAACCTTATTAGCCATTGCCAACATGGATTTCATCATCTTGCCTCAGCGCCAGCTTTTAAAAACCTGTCTTGCTAATTTTTCTCGTTTTAATTACGATTTAGAAGATGCTTATAATTTTTTCTATGCCCAAAGTAAAAAGGTTTCCGATTTTGTCACTTTCGATAAAAAATTAAAAGCAAAATTTTCTCATTCTTTCAAAATTTATAAATTAAAAATTATTTAAAAATTTGAAATTAAAAATTAAAAATTCACCATTAAAAGTGGTTTTGGTTCATGATTATCTCAAAGAATATGGTGGGGCCGAAGCTGTTTTAGAAGCCTTATCCGATATTTTTCCTGATGCCCCCATCTACACTTCTCTTTATTGTCCCAAAAGTTTTGGTCCTCACTCTTCTCGTCTCCAAAAAAAATGGCAGGGTCGTATTCACCAAAGTTTTTTTAAATATATTCCCTTCGCTTCTCATCTTATCAGCCCTCTTCGTTTTCTTTCCCCTCTAGCTTTTAATTTTCGACTTTCAACTTTCGACTTAATTATTTCTTCAGCCACTGGTGCTTATTTCCCCAATGCTTTAAACAAGAGGGGAGCCAAGCTGATTTGTTATTGCCATACCCCTCCCCGTTATCTCTATGGTTTAGCTACCGCCCGTGATCCCAAAAAATATCCTATTTTAAATTTCTTTATCCAGATCGCCTTTCATTTTCTCCGTCTTCTTGACTTTAAATATGCTCAAAACGTTGATCAATTCATCGCCAATTCTGCCACCACCGCCTCCCGTATCAAAAAGTTTTATCGAAAAGACGCCATCATTATCAACCCCCCCGTAGATTTACCAAAGAGATTAAAAATTTCAGATAAAAACTTTTATCTGACCGGTGGTCGCTTAGCTCGGGCCAAGCGCTATGATCTAGCCATCAAGGCCTGTAATCAATTAAAATTACCTCTAAAAATCTTTGGTCGTGATTTTGCCGGTCACCAAGCCGAACTCAAAAAAATTAGTGGTCCCACCGTTGAATTTTTAGGCGAAATTACTAACCAACAAAAATCAGATCTCATGTCTACTGCCAAAGCTTTTATTTTTTGCTCCGACCATGAAGATTTTGGTATTGTTCCCGTCGAAGCCATGGCTCATAGTTGTCCTGTTATCGGTCATCGTTCCGGCGGCACTGCAGAGACGGTAATTGATGGTAAGACAGGTATTTTATTTGATGATTTCACTGTTCCTTCTCTTGTCTCTGCTCTCAAAAAATTTCCCCAAACCAAAATTTCCCCTCAAGCCTGTTTTGCCCGTGCCCGCCAATTTTCCCGTCCCGTCTTCGTCAAAAAAATTAAAAAACTAGTTTCTTCTCTCTAACCATCTTTCCACTTCCAGCCCCGCTTTACACCCTTCTCCCGCTGCCACTATTGCTTGTTTATAAACCGAATCCGAGCAATCTCCTGCCACAAATATCCCCGCCATGCTGGTCATGGTCGGATATTCTTCATTTATCTTTGTTTTTACAAAACCATTTTCATTCACTTCTACCAGTCCTTCCAAAAATTTCGTCGCCGGAATTCTTCCAATCGCTACAAACAAACCATCCACTTCCATCGTTTTTTCTTCTCCTGTCTTGTTGTTTTTAACTTTCAGACTTTCGACTTTCGACTTTCCCCTAATTTCCACCACTTCACTATTCCACACCATTTCCACTTTTGCGTTATTTAATACCTTCTTTTGCTCTGCCACACTGGCTCTCAGCTCATCCCGTCGGTGAATTAAATACACCTTTTTTACAAATTTAGTCAAAAAGTGAGCTTCCTGTACTGCCGTATCTCCTCCCCCCACCATCGCCACCACTTTATCCCGATAAAACATCCCGTCACAGGTGGCACAACCCGACACCCCTTTACCTATTAGCTCTTTTTCTTTTGGTAGTCCCAGCCATCTTGCCCCCGCTCCCGTTGCCACAATTACACTTTTTGTTTCTAGTTTCTCTCCTCCACTCAAAATTATTTCAAAATTTTTCCCTGTTTTTTCTATTTTTTCTACCTGTCCCTGTTTTATTTCCCCTCCCAAATTTGTTACCTGTTTTTGCATATTGTTCATTAGTTCCGGTCCGTGTATCCCTTCAGGAAACCCTGGCCAATTTTCCACCAAAGTGGTGATTACCAATTGACCCCCTGCTTCTTTCCCTGCTATGACCAAAGTTTTCAAATCAGCCCTGACTGTATAAATCGCCGCCGTCAATCCTGCCGGCCCCGAGCCAATAATAATCGTATCGTAAATATTCTCTTCCATGGTCTTATTTTACCTCATCCGTGTATACTAATTTTACCTGCCATGAAGCAAAACAAGCACATCCTAAAAATCATTCTTGATTTGGTTGATCACAAAAGTGCTTTGGTTTTTTGGTATTTTGTCCGCCTCCTCTCCGCCCTGCTTCCTCTCTATTTTATTTATCTTTTTGGTCAAGCCATCAAACTTTTGGAAGACAAGGCTTCTTTCAAACAGCTTTTTTTTCATCTCCTTCTTATTCTTTTTATTCGCCTTTTAGACAATTTTTCCCGTCTAATTTCTATTTACAAACTCGAGCATCTTATCTTTAAGACCGAGTTTTCCATTCACCAGTTTTTGCTTTTTGGTATTAAAGCCAAAAATAAGGCAGAAAGACACAAAATTATTCAAGCTGTCAGAAATTTTTCCGAAGCCGTTAGAAATACTTTTGGCATTATTCGTCAACCCGGTATTGACGGTTTGGTTTCTTTTATCAGCACTCCCATCATCCTCATTTTTCTTGATTTTAGGATTTTTGTTGCCGAAATTGCCTATATTGCCGTTTATTGTTTTGTTGATATCTACACCACTGAGCGCTATTCTCGCCTTAGAAACGTCCAAAACTCCTATACCGAAAAATATTACGCCAAACTTCAAGATCACAACAAAATAACCACCGAGCGTCGTCAATTTATCAGCCATCTCAAAAAACTTTGCGATTGGGGTTTTTGGGAATGGAATTTTTTACAGGGGACCGCCGTCTTTTTCTATTCGCTTATTCTTCTTTATCTTATTTACACCGTCTCTATCGGTCAAAAGCAAATTTCTGATCTGATTTTGATCATGGGTTATGTCACCAACACTCAGGTTTTCTTAAACAATTTAAGCAGTATCAAAGACGTCTTTGCTGACACCAAAGTTGCCCTTTCCCGTCTGGCTCAAAACCGCTCCGTCTCCGCCGTCAACCTCTCCGACTTGGTCTAAGATCCATCAGCAACAGCTCTTATCTCTATTGGTAATAAACCCGTTATTATTTCTGCCACTTCTCTACCAGACCAAACGTCTTTGCTTACATAAAAATCTCCGTTACACAGGTCAGGTTCTCCTCGAGTGTGAGAAATCACCGCTATTTCATCTCCATACAAATCTTTTATCCGCTCGGTTACTTCTCTACCATCTTTACCTGTACCAACCCCTTCTGTTAAATTACCATCCACAATCGCCGCCCTCACTCCCAAGTCTCCAAGTGTCGGAACTATCATCATGGCTTCCTCTTTCGTTTTAGCTTCGGCTACAATCACATGATCTGCTTCTTTCAAATCGTATCCAAGCCGTCTCCTTTCATAGTCATCGTCCTCTACAACAAAAACCCTTTCTCCTTTTGCCATGTTGGCATTATACCAAAATGAGTTAAACCCACCCCAAACCCACCTCCGGAGTGGGCTATACACCAAAAATGTAGCTAGAAACCAGAAGAAGTAAATAGAGAATACTGAAAATTAGAGGGGTTATGATAAATATTTTTTTACGGGTTAACAAAAACAAGATAATTCCAACGGTGAAACTAATGATGAGAAAAAGAGGAGATAAAAACAAGCGGATAGCATTGAAAACTACTCCTAGTGGAGAGGGGGGAGCCAGAGTTTGAGCTTTCATATATTACGATAACATATAGAAGTTGTCGTTTAATCAAGAAAGAAAGATAAGTAAAATATCAGTTTAACTTGGCAGACGAAACGATTTTAGAAAAAAAAGATGTAAACACAATTACTCAATCTCCGCCGTCAACCTTTCTGATCTGGTCTAGTCGGTTGTTATAATCTACCAGTTACCAGTTACCATATTTTATGCCTGAACTTCCCGAAGTCGAGGTTATCCGTCAATTTCTTACCCCCAAGCTTGTCGGCCTCTCTTTTATCCATTTAGACATTCTCAATCCTGGCTCTTTTTCCGGTCAGCCCCGCCTTTTTCTTGGTCAAAAAATTACTGCTCTTTCCCGTTTGGGCAAACAGTTATCTATTCATTTTGGACCCAAACTCTCTTTGCTTGTTCACCTCAAAATGACCGGCCAGCTCATCTACCAGGACCAGTCTTCTTCCACCACCCTCGGTCACGCCTCACCTCGCCGTAGTTCTCATACCCGTCTTATTTTCACTCTTTCCGACTCTTCAAAACTTTTCTTCAACGATATGCGCAAATTTGGTTGGATTCGTCTCTTAAAAACTTATCAACTCAAAAAATTTCAAGCTAACCTCGGCCCCGATCTCCTTTCTCCCAAATTTACTCCTTCTTATTTCCGCCGTCAGCTTCGTTCTTCTTCCCGTCCGGTCAAAAGTCTTCTTCACGATCAAAATCGCTTTGCCGGCATTGGCAATATTTACGCCAACGACGCTCTCTTTTTAGCCGGCATTCACCCCCTCACCCCTTCAAATAAAATTTCCAGTCTCAAATCAAAAAAACTCCACCTTTATCTTCTCCAAATTATCAATCAATCTGTCAAAGCCGGTGGTTCTACCGCTCGTGATAATCAGTATCTTCGCCCTGATGCCAGTCCCGGCACCAACCAATACCATTTTCGGGTTTATCAACGTCAAGGTCAGCCCTGTTTAGTCTGTTCTACTCCCATCGAAAAAATAAAAGTCTCCGGTCGTTCCACTTTTTTCTGTCCCCATTGCCAAAATTTTCTACAATTTACTTCAAGCCATATCCGCCAGCTTTTCTTTATTGATCACGATCAGTGATCTTTTTTCTTTTTTCAACACCTTTTCTTTTTCCATTTTCAAAATTTGTAGGGTCACTGTTTCTCTTGTTAATCCTGTCATACTGGCAATTATTCGGTGGGGGATACTAAATTTAATTCTAATTCCATCTCTTTCTTTTTCTCCAAATTTTTCACTCAATCTCAACAGTAAACTTCCGATTTTGTTTTCTGCACTTCCGGAAATCAAAGTTTGAGCATTTATTGCCAATTCCGACAATTCCAGTAGTAAAGATATTGTTAACTCCTCGTACATGCCATTTTCTTTCGCAATATAGCGCAAAAAATCCTCTTTTGGTGCTACCCACATTTCTATTGGTGATATCGCTTCAAAATAAAAAGGACTTTTCTTGCCGGTTATCGTTCCTAAAAAGGAGCAATAAAACAAAGGTTTGACCATAGCCAAAGTTCTTTCTTCGCCTTCGGACGATAAAGTATAAGCTCTAGCATAACCTTTTTTGATAAATACCACTCCGTTCTTATCCTCTTCTGGTTTAAACAGCAAGTCTCCCTTTTTGCTTTTTTTCAATTCATAAGCGGAAAAAAAGTTTTTTATTTTTTTTAATGTTTTTTCTGTCATTTTTATTCTTTTTGTCAAATAATGTTCCCGGTATTATAACCAACAAAAACCAATAAGCTTGTAATTAATATTACCACCTTTATTAGCCTACCACCAGTAGTTCTTCTTCAGCTCTACTCACTCCAGTATACAACCATTTTCGCCATTCGTCTTCATCCATTTGGGAAAATCTTTCTTCAAACAGCAACACTCTTTTGGCTTGGCTTCCTTGGGCCTTGTGTACCGTCAGCACATAGCCCCAATCGAACAAATCCGCTTTTAGACTTTTGTATCTCTGTTCCGAAAAATTTATTGCTCCCTCTCGTCCAAATTGTTCCTTAAGTATTAGCCCTTCATATTCGTCTTCTTCTCCATCCATGGCAATTTTCCCCCGATAAAATTCTCCTTCATCTTCAATCTCTATTAAGGTTCCCAACATGCCGTTAAAAATCATCTTACTATGATTGTTTCGCAAACAAATCACTCTGTCTCTTCCCACCGGCCCGAAAGGATTTTTTTCCTGATATTGTCGGATAATGTTGTTCAGTCTTATTCGGCTTTTGTTATATCCGCACAGAATCATCCATTCCTCATTATAATTTTTCAAAATTTCCTCTATTTCTTCTCCTCCTTCTTCTCGTCTTATTTTTCGCACCAAGTCCCCGTATCTGGCCACTGGTATTTTTCCTGTTTTTCTGGCCCATACCGACACTTCAATAATTGGATTGCCTCTCGCTTGTCGGTGAATTTTTTCCAACAGCAAATCCGGCTTGGCCATTAGATTAAAAGAGCCTCTGATTGGTGGCAATTGTCCGTGATCTCCCACCGCTACTATCGGTTTGCCATAACCGCACAAATCCGTCCAAATACTTTCATCTACCATTGAAGCTTCATCAATTACAATCAAATCAGCCTCTACTTCTTCTTTTCTTTCCCAGCCCACAATTTCTTCTTTGTCATTGACGATGGGGGAGTAGATCAAAGAGTGGATAGTTCCACAGCTATCCTTTTCATATATTGCCTTACCCTCCACCAATTTCCCTCTTAATACCCTGGCCGCCTTACCGGTAAAACTGGCAAAAGCAATTTTTATTTTCTTGGGTAATTTTCTTCTCAACTCCGCTATCAAGCTGGTTTTTCCTGTCCCCGCATAACCCCCCAAGCTGATAAATTGTTTTTTTGGTCTTCTTTGCCATTCCAGCAATCCTTCCAAAGCCCTTTTTTGATCCTCCGACAAAGCTATCATTTTTTCAATTCTTCCACCCAATTTTCTATTATCCCAAACCCTTTTTCCCAAAATTTTTTATCCTTCATCTCAATTCCCACTCTTGCCAAGATTTTTTCCGGTTCTTCACTTCCGCCTGTTTCCAATATTTTTTCAATTTTTTTGACCATACTTTTACCTTCTTTTTTGTACTGGGCAAACATTGCCAAACTCAACAATTCTCCAAAGCTGTAGCTATAGCAATAAAAGGGGCTTTGGACTATGTGAGGGATATAGCTCCATTCGTCAGCAAATACTTTGTCCACTTCCACGCTTTTACCAAACTGTTCTTTTAAGCCTGATAACCATATCTCTCCCAAATCTTCTACTTCCAATCCCCAGCCAAATCGTTTATGAGCTTCAATTTCAAATTTCACAAAATAATTTTGTCTCAAAACTGTGGCATAAGAATCACTTATTTTTTCCCACAGCATAGATTTTTTTATTTTTTCATCTTTCTCTTTTGCCAATATTTTTTCAAACAAAATCATTTCCGCCAAAGTGGAAGCTGTTTCTGCCAAAGGCAAAGGCGCATCCTGAGTCACTATTTCTTGTTTGTTGGCATATAGGCCGTGAACCGCATGTCCCAGTTCATGGGCCAAGGTTGAGATACTTCTCCAGTCACCGGTGTGGTTTAACAATACAAAAGGACTTATTTTTGGTCCTACCGTAGCACAAAAAGCTCCACTTCTTTTTTGTGGTCGGGGGTGACTGTCTATGTGTTCGTCATCAAAAACAATCTCCGCCCTGGCTCCAAATTTATCTGAAAAATCATACATTGTTTCCAGTACTATTTTTTTCGCCGTTTCAAAGCTATATTTTTTTGCTTTTTTTTCTTCTTTTGGCATCGGTGCATATAAATCAAACCGGTTTAATTTTTTTACTCCCAAAGTTTTTGCTTTAAATTCAAAAAATTTTCCAAATATTCCTCTTTTTTCTTCACAAACAGACAGCAAACTTTCTACTGCTTCATCCGGTACTCTGTTGGCAAAATTTCTCATGGCAATAGCCGATTTATAACCCCTGATTTTTGCCTCATAATCCCAATTTTTTACTGCTGTCTGATAAATCAAAAAGAGCTTATCTATTTCTTTTTTATGAGCTTCAAATAGAGCCCTATACGCTCCTTCTCTTTCTTCTTTCTTAACCGAATGAACATATTTCATCAGTTCCGCCTGTGTTTTTACCACTTTCGACTTGTCACTTGTCACTTTCGACTTGTCACTTTCGACTATCTTATATCTCATTCTCGTTTCTATCATCTCTCTTAGATCCAGCACCGCCTCCAGTCCGTAACTGTCTTTATTACTGGCGATTTCTTCTTCTCTTAGAGCCAAACTATGTTTGGCCGCCTTTCTGCCGTATTCCAAAAAATATTTTAGTTTAGTTTGACTGGCAAACAATCTTTTGGCGTTTTTATCATCCAGTTTTTTCTCTCCTCCCTCCAATCCCTTAAGCCAATGGCTAATTGGTCTTATTTTTTCTTCACACTCCAAAGCCGTGTCGTTAGCCTGCATTTTTAGCAGTTTGGCCTTTCTGTCATTTTGTCTAGTCTCCTCTCTCAAATGGGGTAGGTAAACCAGTCTGGCTATTTTTTCTTCCAATTCCATCCACCACTTCATCATCTTTCCAAAATCCTCTATTCCCATTTCTGGCCGAAGTTTTTTTATCCAAGTTTCCGCCTTTTTCGTTTCTTTTCTAATTTCACTTCTCAGTTTTTCAAAACCGGCCTCTGTTGCCACCTCATCCAAATTCCATCTCAAGCCTCTCTTTTTTTTCATCACTTATTTTACCTCACCCCCTTCCCTTTTATTAGTAAATCCCATAATATCGACAAACAAGATCAAAAGAGATACAATATCAGCACTAGTATAAGCAATTTGTCTCACAAATCAAGGCTTATATTATGTTCTTTGACATTTCAATTTATAGAGACCTATTTGGCTATTTCTGGTAGCCAGTTATGGTCTCTATAAATCAGATATCAGAAAGGAAACCGCAATGAAAAGGTTACTACTCGGTCAAGTTTCATCCGATCTTGAGGGAGTCTACATTGTTAGACTCCCAAACAGTCATCTCCTTAAAAGGAGAGAGCCCTGGCCTCTCCTTCAAATAGGAGAAATCGTCGCCGTCTTCGACTACGACCAAGATACCAAGGATGTTTATGTGTTGACCTCTTGTGCCAAAAACTCCCTCTACCAACTGGTAGTGGGGAAAAAAGAAGAGAGCTGGTGGTACGATCACCCGCTCATCCTTTGGGAAAGTTTCCTCAACGATTTTCCCGAATGGGTGGAGTTTTTTTCTCGGATTCCAGGTCTCTACCTTCGTGTTCTTCAAAAAGATGGTCGCTGGACCCCCGTCTAGCCCCCCACCCATCCGCTTTCTTCCCCCAGGGTCTGCCGATTCCATCGCGGAGTCGATCAGACCCTCGGGGGGGATGCGGGTGTTTTTGTGTTCTAGATTTTTTCTACTGATGAGGTTCGATGGCCATCGGACCGAAAACACAAAAAATGCTACACTAAATTGTTCTATGAAGCCTCTCTCTACTTATCTTTCCTTCGACGATGTTCTTCTCTTACCTCAGCCTTCCGCTATCTCTTCGCGTTCCCAAATCGATCTCAAAACCCAAATTACTCCTTCTTTAAAATTGGACTTACCCCTAATCGCCATCAACATGGACACCGTCACTGGAGTTGACATGGCCATTGCCATTTCTCACCTTGGTGGTATTGCTTTTTATCCCCGTTTTGACACTATCGACCATCAAGTTACTGCCGTCAAAAAAATTCTTGATAGTGGGGAGAGGGTTATTCCTGCCATTGGTATCAAAGACTCCGAAAAAGACCGTCTTCGCGCCTTAGTTGCTCTTGGTATCAACACTGTTACCATCGATGTTGCCCACGCTCATCTAAAAATCTGTCTGGATTTTATCCGTTGGGCCAAAAAAGAGTTTAAATCCCTGGAAATTATTGCCGGAGTTGTTGCTACTTATCAAGGCGCCTGCGATCTCTACTCTGCCGGTGCTTCTGCTGTTCGGGTTGGCATGGGTATTGGCTCTATCTGTACTACCAGAGTCCAAACCGGCCACGGTGTTCCCCAAATTAGCGCTCTTTTAGACTGTGCCAGAGCTTCCAAAAAATTCCATCGTCCTCTTATTGCTGATGGTGGTACCAAAAACTCCGGTGATATTGTCAAGTCTCTTGCCTGTGGTGCTTCTGCTGTTGTTTGTGGTTACCTGTTTGCCGGCACCGACGAAACTCCGGGAGAAATTATTACTCAAAACGGTCAAAAATTTAAAGATTACAATGGCTCCACCAGTCAGGTTGAAAAACTCAGTCAATTTGCCAAAAATGGCCACGATAAATCTCCGGCTTACACTTCCCACATTGAAGGTATTGCTGGTTTAGTCCCTGTCAAAGGTCCTCTTTCAGAGGTCGTTTCTTCTCTCGAAAGTGGCATCCGTTCTGGTTTTTCCTACTCCGGAGCTTTCAATTTAGATCAATTTCGTCGCCGAGCCAAATTTATCCGCGTCACTCCCGCCATTACCTACGAAAACACTCACCGCCCCGTTTTTTCTTCTTGACAAATGTATCATCCAGTATATACAATACTATAATGCCAGTTTTTAAAAAACCTTTAAGTTTTATTTGGGATAAAGGCAACAAAGACAAAAACTGGATAAAACATAAAATAAAAAACACTGAATGTGAAGAAGTCTTTTTTGATCCAAATAAAAAAATCAATAAAGACCAAATTCATTCACAAAAAGAAGAAAGATTTATTCTTTTAGGTCAAACAAAAAAACAAAAAACTTTGTTTCTTGTTTTTACCATCAGACATCAAAAAATTAGAATAATTTCAGCTAGAGTTATTAACAGAAAGGAGAAAAAACTATATGAATAAAAACTTTAAAATTCCAAAATTTAAAAATGAAAATGAAGAAAGAGAATTCTGGAACAAGATTGATTTAAGTGACTATTTTGAACCCAAAGATTTTCAAAAAGTTTCTTTTCCCAATTTAAAACCAACCTCCAGATCAATTTCTATTCGCATTCCCGAGTACATTCTTCATCGAATTAAAGAAGAGGCCAACGAAATAAACGTTCCTTATCAATCCCTAATTAAGGGATATTTAAAAAAAGCCGTTTTTAATTAAGTTGATCACTCCCGATTTTAACTTCGAAAAATCACTTATTCCTCCCAGCACCCGCTTTCTTTTGGGTGTAGATGAAGTTGGCAGGGGACCCTTGGCCGGCCCCGTTGCTCTCGGTGCTTTTTTGCTCGATCTTGATTCTTTTAACCCTGAAACTTTTGCCAAAATCAAAGTCCGCGACTCTAAAACCTTATCCGAAAAACAACGTCAGCTTGCTCTCTCCTATTTTAAACAAAACAATTACTCATACAAAGTCTTTTTTGCCTATGCCAGCCTTATAGACAAAATTGGCATTGGCCCTGCTATTGCCCTGACCGTCAAAAAAATTGTCTCCGCTTTTCCTCAAAATTTTGATTTTGTTTTACTCGACGGCAGTCTTTCTTTACCCGACAACATTCCCCATCGTGCCGTTATCAAGGCCGATGCCAAATGTTTTTCTGTTGCCGCCGCCTCCATTGTCGCCAAAATTACCCGCGATCATCACATGTGCGACCTTGATCAAACTTACCCCGGTTACGGTTTTTCTAGTCATAAAGGTTATGGCACCGCCGCTCATCTTTCCGCTCTTCAAGCCCTCGGCCCATGTGCAATTCATAGGAGATCGTATAAGCCAGTTAAAAAACTTCTTTCTCTTGCAACTTAATATTAAAATGGTATAATTATATTATGAATCAAACAGCTAAAACCACTCTTCAAATTCCTATGCCTCTTTATCTTAAAAAAACCAGCGAAAAAATTGCTACTGATTCCGGTTTTTCTTCTCTACAAGAGCTAATTAGGGTTATCTTAACCCAAATCAACCAAAACAAACTTTTTTTTCGTTTTGATTCTGCCGATGAGTTTGTCGCTCTCTCTTCTTCATCCAAAAAGAGATACCAAAAACTGCAACAAGACTATTCCAAGGGCAAAAACTTTTCTTCTGCCAAATCTGTTGATGAATTTTTAAAGAAACTCAAGTAACCTTAATGAAAATTGAATATTCCACTCGTTTTCAAAAAAATTATCAAAAAAGAATTGCTCAAAACAGTAAATTAGAAAAGCAATTCAAAAAAAGACTAAAACTATTTTTTGTTTCTCCTGATTATCCTCTTTTACGCGACCACGCTCTAATTGGAGAACTCGAGGGTTTTCGTTCTTTTTCTATTACCGGTGATATCCGCCTTATTTATCAAATCAATAAAAAATCATTAGTCTTTTACGACATTGGTTCTCACAATCAGCTTTATCGTTAAAAAACTTATCTCTCCATCGCCCTGACTTTCCACTCTTTTGGCAGTTTTTCTATGGCATAACGCAAAGCTGTTCTTGGCATTAGTTCTTTTCTCTTCATCACAAAATCAAACACTTCCTGAGGGTAAATATTACTCGTTTCTTTCAGCATCCAGCCATAGCCTTTTTGCACCAAATCATCTTTATCTTTCAAAAGTTTGTCCGCTATCTCAAACACTTTACTCAAAAAAATATTTTGATAGTCTTTTTTTATCGCATAAATCAAACTTACCCCCGCCGCCCGCCTCATCCATCGATTTTTTGACTTAGCCCAGCTGTCTAGCCTTTTCAAAAATTTTGGATATTTTAGTAACATCTCACCCACACTGCTGGTGCAAAAAACGTCGCAATGTGCCCAATTTTTTACATATCTTTTAAGCCAAGACTCAAACAATTCCATCTCTTTTTCTTCGTACTTATTTTTTACTCTAAAACTCCAATTTATTGCTATTCCCCCTTCTTCAAACCAGCCCGACTGCCACAATTCTTCACATATTTGCCACACTTTTTCCTTCTCCCAATTTTTTATCTCCCTCCAATACTTATCGGCAATTTTTTTTACCTCCGCTGATCTCACTCCATAAGGTTTAATTTCTTCCCTAAAAAATCGCTTTTCTCCTTTTCTATACTTCTCGTCAATTCGTTTTTTTAGTTCTTTTCTGATTTTTTCAATCATTTTTTACCTTCTTTGCATTCCTTCTCTTCTTCCCTCCGCTCTAGCCGTCACTCTCAACATTGTCAACATAGACAGGATCTCTTCTTCTGTAAATCTTCTGTTACTGGATAGCAAGTTAGCCAGTCTCTTTTCTATTTCTTCCGCCGTTCCCGTTCCTACATCTTCAATCATTTTTGTTCTCTCTTCTTCTTTCCCTTTTGTTTTTCCTTCATCCAATCGTTTTCCCGCCTCTCTTTCCATTTCTTCAAACACTTTCCCCGCTTCCTCAAAGCTCAATTCTCCTGCTTCTTCTTTTCCTTTTGCCTCTGCCATGCCCACACTTCCACTTAAGCTTACCTTTTTACCGTCTATTTCTATTTCTATCTCCTCCCTCATTTTTGCCGCAATTTCTTCTTCTTCCTTTGCTACCATTACTACTTTGTATTCATCCCCCCCTGCCTGTGGTCTATAAAAATAAAAAAAGGCTATTTCACCACTTTCCATCAATGCTCTTATTTTTTCTTCGGCAAAAGCTTTTATGGCTTGATTTCCTCCTTCGTGTCCATATTTTTTATTTAAGTCTTTTAGTTGGTTTAAATCTATTTCCAAAAAAAACACCCTTGTTCCCTGGTTTAAAGCTTGTCTTGTCTCTTCAATCAGATATCTTCTTGCTCCTCCCGTTTCATAGGGCAATCCAGTTATTGGGTCAACATTCGACAAGCCTTCAAAAACAACCTCTTTACTTCTATCTCTTTCTCCATTCATGCCTCATTTTATCAGTTTTCACTCTCTGTTACTTCATAAAAACCATAAATCTCATCATAGCTGGTGTAAAAAGTTTTATCTGGTAATATTTCATTTTTTTCTCCAAAATATTTATTTAGCAAAATCCGATAAGTGTTAACTGGTGTCATTGTCTCTGAAAAATCTTGATAATTTCCATCCGGCAAAAAAACAGCATAAAGTATTGAACCTCTTTCTCTCACCGCCTCTTCACTATAATTTTCTGCCCAATTTTCACGACTGCCAAAAGTCGAGGCCGGACCATGGTCTGATTGCAATATAATAATCGGTGGTTTTTTTGAGTTTTTTATTATTTTTTTCAGCATTGGAATTGTTTGTTTGGAAATAAATTTCAGTTGAGTTAGGTAATAAGGTCTTCTTTCTATTCCTTCATCTGCATTATTCAAAATTGCTTCATCTACCTCTTCCCCATTTTCGTCAAATACATAAGGCGGATGAGGGGACATGATATGAGCCAGCACATATTTTTTCTCACTCAAATATGCCACGTCCGGCATTTTTTCAAATGCCGCTAAAGTTTTTTTTCTCAAAGCACTTTCCCACACCTCATCAATCAAAGGAGACAGTAAGGTTGTTTGCAAAAAAACCATATTAGCCTCACTGGCCGCTATTTTCATTCCCAGCACCTCAAAACTTCTTTCTTCATCATAAACAACATCAGCTGGATAATTTTCATTTGTTCCAGCCCAATCGGACACCAGATTAATTGTTTGATACCCAAAACTCTTAAACTTTTTTGACGCTAGGCTATTAAACATCATATTCCTTGCCACCGAACCGTCAATCGGACTCTTTCCATATTTTTCTGGCAAAAAATCTAGATACTCCATATTAAATGTCGACGGCAAAGACAAATATGTATGCATATAATTAGTTTTTGCCCTTTTGGCCACAAAAAATCCCATTTTTTCCAATTCATCTGTAAATTCACTATTGTCATAACCATAAATATCCTCTAACACATCGTTTCTGGCATAACCATCCAAAATTATGTGATAAATATCCGGCGTTTCCTCAAAATTTTCATTTTCTGTTTCAATTTTTATCGCGCTATCTATTCTTTTGTCCTTTTTAATTTCGTTTACAAAAATCGCCACCCCCGAATTTATGACCAATAATCCAACAATTACGTTTACATAAAAAATTAATTTAGATAAATCTTTTTTTCTTTTTAATATTTTATAAATCAAAAAACTTATTAATATAAAAATTATTGGCAACAATATTTTGTCGGGACCAATAATTACTCCACCTGGTAAGGGAATAAATAGTTTATTGTTTAAGTATCTGCTTAAATGCCCATAAGAAAAGAAAACAAACACCAACATTGTTGTTATTGCCACCGATCTTTCCTTATTTTTAATTACAAAAATCAAAAACAAGACTAAAAAAACCGAAATTCCTATAGACAAAATTAGAGGTCTTTCCAAAAAAACCAAAGACAACTCTTTAATATTATTTGCATAAAAAAACAGTATTGGGTAACTAGCCACCAAAACCACTGGTGCTAAAAATGAAAATTTATTTTTGATCATTTTTTTGTAGGCCTTTGGCCTATTCTTTTCATCAAATAAATCTTTCTTTTTGAGCCTTTGATCTGACCACTTTCTTCAATTTTAAAATATTTAGAAAACACTTTTTCAAATTCGGTCTTATCATAATCGTCAAAAATATCCTCTCTTTGCGACAACAATATTTTTACTTTAGAATCACTTTTTGGCACAAACTCGATTATCAAAAAATCAGTTATCTCTGCCATCATTTTGGCAATTTTTTCAAACGGCAAATTATTTGAAATTGCCAAATGGTGAATTAGAGCCAAAGCCAACACTGTTTCCACTTTTGTCCTTTCCCAAAAAGACTTTCTTTCTTCATTTGCCCAGCCAATTCCGGCACTGGCGTTAGTTATGTCTATTATCAAGGGCAATAATTTTTCTTTTCCTTTCCACTTTTTATAGTTTTTTTCCACCGCCACAAAATCATAATCTGTCGATAGAGTGTAGGCTCCTAAATCTGCTCCAATTACGCTAAATTCACCCGTATTTGCCCCCAAATCGAGCACTGTTTTTGCTTTTGTTTTTGTCAAAAATTTCTTTACCAATCTCTTTTTGTCAATAAATGCCCTTTTTGAATAATTAGTGTTTTTATAATAATCACCCCATTCGGTTTCATCTATCTTTAATTCCAGTTTTGCCACCGTTGTTTCCAAACTAGTCAACAGATTGTCAAGCATTTGTCGCGACATTTTATATTTTTCTATCTTTCTTGTTTTCATTTTTTGCGACTTTGCATTTAGGTGAATATGAGACAAAATTCCGAAGTTCAAGTTAGATTTTACCGGTAATAATTGGCTAGTCAGATCCAGTGGTATCCCATCCATATAAGTTGACAACACTCCTCCCAGTCTTCCGTCCGTCATCGTCATCAGAGCCAATGGTGCCAAAAAATGTCGACAAAATTGTCTATAGGCCACCCAAGCCTCACCCTCTTTATATTTTTCAAACGATAAGGTATCAATAAAAATCGCCTTTGTTCCCACAAATTGCACGTTATAAGCACTGGCGTCCTTCAAACTCATGCCATATTTGATCGCCATTTTTTGGATTTTAAGAGTTAGTTCTGCCGCTTCTTTCAACTGCGAAAAACACCATTCGTAGGGATAGGAAATAAAAGGAATTTTTTCTGCTTCAAGTAGTCCCTTTTTAATTTCTTTGTGGCCTACTACCATTTTCTTCTCAAGCAATTCTTTGTACAAACCCGACCTCATCAACATTTCATAATTTTTCTGATAACTTTTATTTACTTGGCGAAACACTTTCCCTTTTTCATAAAACACAAAACCACTTCTGTCTTTGTACGAGCTACTCTCTCTTTTTTTCATTTTTCTTTTTTGCCACAAAGCTTTTTATTCTTGTCCAAAAAGCTTTTATCATCAACCCACTTCCCGCCACTCCGGCAATCAGCATCTGAATCATATAGCTTCCACTGCCTGGGTCCAAATAAGCATTAGCCGGTTTAGCAAAAAGACAACTCACCCCTATTAGTATCAAAATTTGTTTTATAAACATTCAAAATTATAGCACCGCTTTTGGATCACCTGTTAATACCTGCCACCACTCAATCAACACCAATACAATTATCAATCCTAACTTTATTCTTCTCCATTTTTTTGGCAGTTTGTTAATCAGCCATATTCCCGCCAATCCCAATATAAATTTAATCCCCATCTCCAGCCAATAATTTTCCATATCAAATTTCAACAAAGCTGTCGCCACTCCCGAATCCAAATCCTGATTTATCAATCTTATTCCATTTTTTACCCCTATTCCCACAAATCTAAACCCATTTATCATTACTCCTCCCAGATACTCTCCCTCAATTACTGACACTCTCGCCACCCTTATTATTGGATTTACCCAAAAAGCCAAAATCAAAAAACTCAACCATTTTTTATTTCTCAAACTCCAAAACATTCCCATCACTCCCGCCGTTACCAGAACCTGTACTATCGCTAAATTCTCTACCACCGGTTCATAAAACACCCACCAACCCAATTGCCACTTCGATCTCAGTAGTCCTCCACATCCCAAGCCCAAAAACAAACTTCCCCACAGCCACCATTTATATTTTTTTATTTTTATCGCTATTCCCAATCCCCCTATCCATATCAATATCCAGTAGGGGAAGTATGTTTTTTTCTCATTTTTTATCGGCAATACTCTGTTCAAAAAATCAGTCTCATCTGCCACAAAATAATCAGCAAAAGCTATCTCCGGTTCATAATTTATTTCCTCCCCAATTGTTTTGTTTACTCTCATATTTTTGTTCATTTCCCACTCTCCCATTTGTACTTCATCAAAAGCCTCAAAATTATCGGCATACTCACTCATCGTTGCCGTCTTCGTATTATTTCCTACCCAATCAATTTGTCGGGCATACTCCGCCAAATTCTTTGCCCCCTCCATTCCTACTTCCAGTCCTACTGTAATTTGTCCTGTTGTTTCGAGGTATTTTTTCGCTAAATCCACAAAATGATAGATCCCCAATTTTCTTTCTAGATAATCATTTGCCTGCAGAGAATAATTTGAAAATTCTGGTCCTTCCCCCACCGCCAATTCCGGATCTCTTAATGCCCATTGTATTATGGTCAAACCTTTTCCTGGTACCAAAACATTATATTTTGAAGCTTTGTATGGTGCTCCCCACCATTGTCCCCACACCCCATAATTATCTGTTGTTTTTTGATCTGCCACAATCATGGCAATTTTTACTCCATATTTTTTTTGCATATAACCAAGCGACCAGCTATCAATCCACCAGGCTCCCACTGAGCTAGGATAAAACCCAAACTCAATCTTAAACCGATCAAACATTTCATCAATCAATTTTTTTCTCTCGCTTCTGCTGTATCCCGACAAAAACACCACATCCGGCTTATACCATGGTCTTTGTGGTTTATAGTTCACCCTTGCCTTTTTTGCCAAAGCGGGACTGATTTCCAAAAAAATTCCCCATTCTTGTTTCTCGTCAAAATTTTTTATTTCTCCCAACAATTCCTTGTCCAAAAATACGTCATATTGTAGCAACCAGGTCGCTTTTAAATTCTCAACCCTAATCGGCTCATATTGTTTTCTCAGAAAATCCAAATCCTGACTTACCCATAAACTCCTACTCCTTATCGGATTTACGAGGGTTGTATAGCCTTTTTCATTCTCCACCGCCTCCACCGCCTCCACCGCCAAAAGCAAAAACAACACTGCTATTAATCCGAGTTTTTTTATCGTCAATTTTCAATAATTTTTCTAATTTCTATAATTTATCTAATTTAATTCAATCTCCGATTGAATTATCACCCCGCCCCTCCGCCGCCACCTCCGCCTCCCCCACCTCCACCACCCGAAGCTCCACCACTACTGCCTGCTCCTGATGCTCCATAACTGGACGAAGCCACACTGGAAATAGAAGAAATTGCCGAAGACAATGATCCCAAACTTTGGGAGAAACTTACTCCCGAGCCCATGCCTGCCCCTCCCCAATAACTTGCCGCCATGTTTCCCTCTGTTGTCGGTATCTTTACCGGCAGTTGAGACAAAACCTTTTCTGACACTCCCAGAGCCGTTCCGTAAACCAAATATTTTTCCCACAAGATAATCGAATCAATCGGTGCTTTTTTAGTCTTACCATATTCTTCCAAATGTTTTTTAAAGGCTTTCCAACCTGCCGCTTCTAGTCTTCCTTTTTCCGTTCTCTTCTCTGCTCCTTTTACCATCAATAATCCCAACACCATCAAAACCCAAGCCGCTCCTGCCGTCAACATTTCAATCAAGACCAAGAAATTACTTGTTCTTAGTAATATTATCGGCAAAATAAAACCGACACTTCCCCACACCCAGCCCAAGCCGATTAAAATAAAATACCGGTTTCTTCTTTTGTGAGCTTCTTTATCCAAATATCCTTCTTCTAGGTTCTCTTCCAGTACCACTTTGGGTAAATTCTTGAAAAACTCATAACTAGTCATCCGATGACTCTGGCACCAATCCACAATTTTATCCAAAGGCAACACTTCCGTCAGTTTCCCTCCCACTTTTTCCTCCCTTGTGCCTATTTTTTCCAAAAAATCAATTACCTCTGCCTCAATTGTTGACGGCGTGTATTTACTCTCCTTGGTTTTTTCCAAATAATATTTCCAATCTTTCTTAAAAAAACCTTTTTTCTCGTCACTTCTCAAAATTTTATAAAACCGGTATTGCACCAAAGCCAAAATGGTAGCCGTAAACGCCTTTGAGGTCAGACTTTTACTGGCTGTTAGCAGTTGTTCAATTTGGGCCGCATCAATATCAGATGGTGGCTCCCAAATTCTTCCCGCCAAATTTACCTCCGGTAATTTTTCATCTTTACCGTATTTCCAAAAATCTTTTATTATTCCCACCGATGCTCTTGCCCAAACAAAAAACAATAGCAAATAAATTGCCGAAAACACCTGACTTATCAATGATTTATTTTTTATATCTCTTTCTGTTTTATCGATAAAACCCTGTTCTTCCGCCTCAATTTTAGCCTCTGTCAAGCTTCCTTTTGCCCCTTGGCTAAAAGTTTCTTTAGGTACTGTTATCCTGCCTTCAAAAAAATTACCTGCCGCCAAAGAGGGGAGACTGAAGTCAACGGTTTCCGCATCAACAATACTGACTCTTCCGCTTGTTGGCCCATGCGCCCAAGCTTTTATTTTTTCTCCCTCAATTCCTCTCGGTAAGCTCAAACTGATAAATATATCTTTTTGGGTCAATTCCCATTTATCTCCTATCCATTTCCAGTAAATTTCTGCCGTATCATCGTGCAATGTTACCGCATTTTCCACTCTGTACTTCACCAAAAAAGTTTTTCTTTCGTTACTAGCTCGGTAAAACCACTTAATATAGTAGCGGTCTCCCTTATCCAGCACATAAAAACTGCCTTTTGGTCTGCTCTCGTCTGCCCCGCTTATTTCTGTTTTAGTCAGTTGTCGATAACACTCGCTTATTTCGCAAATCTCAAAATTATCCAGTTTATAATCTTCTCGATTTTCTCCCTTTTTTTCTATTTCCAAGTAGGCAAAAGTATAGTCGCCGGAAAAACTATAAAGCCTTTTTTCTGTCATCTCCATCCCGCCGTTTTCTTCCACCCTAGCCTCAATTGTCACTTTGTCAATCGAATACTCCTTAGCCATTACCCTGTTTACGCTGGCCAAAAGCAACATCAACCCTACCAAAAATCCCATTACCTTTTTTCTCATAAGCAAATTATACCCTAGATTTTTTTCTAATCTTTCTTCTCCCTAAAATTATTATAAGATTATAAAATTTATCTTTTTAACCCAAATTTGCTATACTATATATAGTTTCCATCGGAGACAAAACTCTTCGACCCGGAAAAGTGTTTTCGTTCTCTGACAATCAGTCGCAACTTTAGGAGGTATTTTTCATGCGTCAAGCCAGGTTCGTCTCGGTCTTTCTCTCCCTCATCTTGTTGGGAGGCATCATCCTTCCAGGCACTCCTGCCTCCGCAGTTTCCCTCACCTCTCTACCGGAAGTCGAAATCGCCCAGTATCTACCTGATGGCGAAACATTCGGCATCGTCCTTAAGGGGGAGGTCGGTTGCTTTCGAGAAGTTAGGGCCAGTTACCTGGAGTGGGGTGGTGTTCACACTCTCCCCGCCAAGCTGGAACTAAATCCAGCCAACCTGTCGCTAGAAGGGCAAGACACCCTCCTGGTCGTCGTTTCAAAGCGAACGACCCAACTTTTCATCCAAAACGCCAAGGTTCGACCTACCCGATCTTTTCCTCGAGTGGAGTACTCCCACATCGGGACGGTCATGCACCGAGTCGTATTTACCATGGAGAAGAAAGGTGGCCTCGTTATTATTAGCAACCCATACAGAGAAGAAGTATGGACGTTGCAATACGGGGAACGGTGGGAAGGGCCCAAATATGAAGAAACCATCGTGGTCACTCACCCTCAAGTGTGTCTATGCTCCCCCGTGCCTCACCCCATCGTTGTTTCTGAGGGTAGACTGTACTGGCCTCAATGGAAAAAAGAACAGTCAGTCTGCCTCTTGGGAAACATCCTCTTTGTCCCTCTCTTGGCAAAGTAATTTTTCCCATCAGGCACGCTGGCCAAAAAAGCCGGCCAGCGTGCCTCACCCCCTGCCACCTCCTCTGCGACTGATTGTCTTTTTATTTTTTCCTCAAACCCAATGTTGCTGTTGTTAAAACCAGCAAGTACATCACCAAGCCGTAAACACAAGCTGGCACTCCGCCGATATCACCCGCTCCACAGCTTACCCCCGTCAAACTGCACGAGCCTTTAAACAGTTCGCCGTATGACAAATATCCTGAAAATAACGTCCCTGCCACTGCTATCAACTGGATTATTTTTAATGCTTTTCTTTCGTTCATGCAATCTCCTTTATTTTAATCAATTTTTAACTAAAAAATTATACCTCTTCATCAATAGGGCGTTGCCTACCACCGATACCGACGAAAACGCCATCGCTCCTGCCGCCACTGCTGGGTTTAAAAGCCAACCAGTTAGCGGATACAGTACCCCTGCCGCAATCGGTATGCCCAAAATATTGTAAAAAAATGCCCAAAACAAATTCTGTTTTATCTTTTTTAAGGTATAAGCCGACAAGTTTATTACCTCCACCACTCCTCTGGTGTCATTTTTCAGCAACACCACCTCTCCGGATTCAATTGCCACCTCTGTCCCCGAACCCATGGCTATGCCCAAATCCGACTGAGCCAAAGCCGGTGCATCATTTATCCCATCTCCCACCATCGCTATTTTTTTACCTTCCCTTTGCAGTTTTTTAATTTCTGATGCCTTATTTTTTGGCAATACCTCTGCCACTATACTTTTTATCCCCAAAATTTTCCCCACTGCCCTGGCCACCCTCTCATTATCTCCCGTCATCATCACCACCTCCATTCCCATTTTTTCCAATCTTTCCACTGTTTCTCTAGCTTCTGTTTTTACCTCGTCTTCAGCTCCCATCATTCCCAATACTTTTCCCTCTGTTCCCAATATCATTACCGTTTTTCCCTCTCTTTCCCAGGCTTCAATTTCTTTTTCCACCTCTTTTAATCCAATTCTTGCTTGTTTCATCAGTCGTCTATTCCCCAAATAATATTTTTTCCTCTCAATTTCTCCTTTTACTCCCATTCCTTCCACCGCCTCAAAATTACTCACCTTTTTTGTTTCTACTCCTTCTTCCTTTCCTCTTTTTACCACCGCTTCTGCCAGTGAATGTTCCGAATTTTTTTCCAAACTTACCGCCATCGTCAGGACCTGTTTTTTCGTATATCCGCCCCAATCTTCTACTCTACTAATTCTTATTTGGCCCTTAGTTAAAGTTCCGGTTTTGTCAAACACTATTACTTCAACCTTTTTAGCCATTTCCAGAGCCTTACTGTTTTTAATCAAAATACCTCTTTTAGCTCCCAAGCCAATTCCCATCATTACCGCCGTTGGTGTTGCCAGTCCCAGAGCACAGGGACAGGCTACTATCAACACTGCCACCAAAATCGACAAAGCAAAATTAAAACCGGCTCCCACCAAAAACCATACACCAAAAGCCAAACCGGCTATCACCATTACCGTCGGCACAAAATAAAAAGACACCTTATCCGCCAAAAGTTGTATCGGTGCTTTTGAGGACACCGCTTCTTCCACTATTTTTATAATCTGGGCCAACATTGTCTCTTCTCCTATTTTTTCCACTTTTACTAAAAGTCTTCCTCTCATATTCATCGTCGCCCCTATTACCCTATCTCCTTCTTTTTTAAAAACCGGCATACTCTCTCCGCTAATCATACTTTCATCCACACTCGACTTACCCTCTGCCACCACCCCGTCAAGTGGAATTTTCCCTCCTGGTTTTATCACTATCCGGTCTCCTACTTTTACTAGTTCAATTGCTACAATTTTTTCCTTACCCTTCACCAAAACAATTGCTTCTTTTGCTCCCATTTTTACCAGTTTTTCAATCGCCTCACTGGTTTTTCCCTTACTCACTGCCTCCAAATATTTCCCCAAGTTAATAAACACCATGATAAAAGCCGCACTTTCAAAATATAGTTCCGGCATTGTTACCTTATCGCTCAAAAACCACCAAATCACCATTGTCAAACTGTAAAAATAAGCCGCCGCCGTTCCTATAAAAACCAGTGAATCCATATTTGGTTTTTTATTTATCAATCCTCTAAAACCCAATTTCCAAATTTCAAGCCAAAGTATCACGATAGTGCTACTCAAAATCATTTGCCCCCAAACCAGCCAAATTGGCTCCACTTTTAATTTAGGCAAACCCAACATTGGTCCCATTGCCAGATAAAACAGGGGGATAACCAAGGCAAAAGAAGCCATTACCTTTTTTTTATTCACATCAGTTTCTTGCTCCCCTCCGGACTCCACCACCTCATAGCCGGTTTTTAAAATTACCTTTTTAATTTCTGTCAAAGCTATTTTTGCATCATCAAATTTTACTCTGGCTTTTTCCGAAGCATAGTTCACCCTTACTTCCAACACTCCTTCCGCCTTTTTCAGTTCACTTTCTATGTTAATGGCGCAAGTAGCGCAGTGCATTTTTCCTATTTTTATATTTTCAGTTTTTATCATTTCACCACCTCAATTATGCCTGATACCATTCCCATCCAGCAACTAAATTTATATCTCCCTGGCTTATTCACCGTAAATTCTTTTACACTCGTCTCTCCTCTTGTTAGTCTAATTTCGCCATAAAACAGATCCCTAGCAATCACCGCGTTAGTACAGCCACTACTGCCCTCGTCTGTGATTTTCCAAATTACCGGTACTCCGGCTTTAATTTTAAAATAATTCGGTTTATAACCGGAGCTTGAAGCCGTCATCACCAGTATCTGTTTGCCATTTTCTGTTATTGCCTGGTCTTCTTTTTTTGTTTTTAAATCATTCAAATTGGTTTTTCCCAGTACATTAAGTTGTGCATTTATATTAAAAAAGGCAAAAAATAAAACCAATATCCCTGCCACCTTTAAAAACAAGTCAGAAGTGTGTGGCTTTTTCAAAAATTTCATACTGGAAAATCCGATTAACAACAAAGAGGGCAGTGTCCCCAGAGCAAAAGCCAACATCATTCCTGCTCCTGCAAGCGGACTTCCGGAAATCACAGCCATACTTTCAGTCGTTATGGTAAAACCACAAGGCAAAAACACAGTCAAGGCTCCTATCAAAAAGGGGATATGTGTTTCTTTTCTCTCGCTCTTCTCTATTATTTTTTTAGATAATGATTTTGGCATTGCTATTTTAATTTTGGCTCCTACTTTTAGTCCCAGCATTTGCAAACCCATCACTATCATTAGTATCGACACTCCCAAAATCAATATCATCGAAAAAGTCGTAGATAGTCTAAAAACACTCCCCACCGCTCCCAAAACCAGCCCCAAAACCGTATACGAAAACAATCTTCCCACATTAAAATATATTTGCGGTTTGGTTTTTCCTTCCCATTGCTTTGCCATCGACAACACTATTCCTCCTACCAAAGCGGCGCAACTAGAAACCCCGGCCAGCAATCCAAACAACCAAAAGGCTACTAAACTTGAGCCAACTCCTACTCCCACCTTACTCGTCACCCCCAATTTGCCTAAAAGCAAAAAACCTACTATCATCATCAGGCCTATTCCTCCTGCCGTTACCATACTTCCTTTTCTTATTTCTTTTTCTTTTCCAAAAACATAATTTTCTTTAGCAAACAACTTATTTAGCCTTGACATTTTTGGTTTTTCTCCTCTGTATTTTATTTTTACTTCCCCTTTACCCGTATTCGCTTCCGCCCCTTCCACCCCCTTTTCTTCCAACACCTTTTTTTCAATTAGAAGCTCACAACTGGCACAATGCATCCCCGATACTTTATAAGTATGTTCCCTCATCGGTTAAACAAACTTGTAACGGTCAAAATTTCCTCTGTCATTTCCTTTTTCTTTTTTTCATTACCCGAATTTATCGCTCCCGCAAAACAACTTTTCAAGTGGCCCTCCATCAGCATTTTGTGAGCCGATTTTAGCAGACCGATTACCGCCAAATTTTGTTGCATAATGTCCACGCAATATTCGTTTGTCTCAGTCATTTTAATAATCTTTTCTACATGGCTTTTTGCCTTTTTAAAGTTCAATAGAGCCCTTTTTTTGTTGTCTGTCATCTTGTTTTTCAATTTATATACCTATACCTATGGTATAGGTATATAAAAACTTTGTCAATAGGGATTTTCTACATCTGCCCCAGACTTCTCACAATCTGTCCATAAATCATCCAGGCCATCAATCCCATCCCGGTCATTACTATCTTTGTTCTGTGCCTGATTATCACTCTTTTTATTTCCACACCCCATTATTCCCGAATATAACCCGAAAGTCAAGATAGAAAATTTCTTTTATAATACCCATTATGAAAAATTTTGTTATCGTCGGTACTTCTGCCGTTGGCAAGAGTTTTCTAGAAGACGCTTTAGTTGCCACCGGCCGTTTTGTTGCCCTACCCAAACATACTTCTCGTCCTCCTCGTCTCGGTGAAGATCCTCAAAAAACCGTTTGTCTTTCCTCTCCCGAGTTTAATCGTTTATCTCAATCTGACCAATTTTTCTTTACTCTTACCTATGCCGGTTTTCACTACGCCTGGAAACGCTCAGATTTAACCAAAAATCGCCAAAAATCTATTGTTCTTCCTCTTACTCTCGATGCCCTTGCTCCTTTTCTATCCCAAAACCCCAATTTTGTTCCCATCTTCCTTCGTCTTACTCTGTCGGGTTTACCTCTCCTCCGTCGTCGTCTTTCCCTTCGGGCCAGTCCCGACCTTGATCATCGCCTTCTTCTTGCCCGTCAGGAAATCAAAAAAAATGCTTCTTATTCAGCTCTGGTCCAATCTCATCATGGTTTGGTTTTTACTATCAAAGACGACTCCACCTTACCTCTCAAAGTCATTCCTGCTATTATTGCTTATGATCAAAAATAAATTTTTTCTTCTTTTTCTCGTTCTTGTTTCTTCTTTTGTTATTTCTGCCTGTGGCCCCAAAACCACCCCTCCTGCCTCTCCACCTTCACTCTCAGAAGAAACAGACAGCGATTCTTCTTTTACCGGTTCTGTCAAGGACCTATTGAGTATGGGTAAAAATCTCAAATGCACTTGGGCTTTTTCAAACGATCAGTCCCAAATGTCTGGTACCGTTTATGTTTCCGGCCAAAAAAGTCGCACCGACATGACTGTCAACGCTCCTCAAGCTCAAAATCTTAATACTCATTTTGTCAGCGATGGTCAAGTCGCCTTTTCTTGGACTGATGGTCAACCCCAGGGCTATAAATTTGAAGTCAACCCAGACGATCAAAATACCCCCGATACAGACAATCAACAATATCAAGATTGGCAAAACGATTACGAATACAAATGTTCTCCCTGGGTAGTCGATAATTCTCTTTTTCAAACCCCCTCCACCGTCGAATTCGTTGATATAAACGAACAGCTCAAACAAACCCAAAAACAGCTTCAATCTGTTTGTGACAGTCTGCCCTCTCCTCAAAAAGAAGAATGTCAGCAAGGCCTGGTTCAGCCTTAATTTTTGTGGTATAATCAACTCATCCCAAACACTTTGTCGGGACAATTTTTTCAGCCTGATCTTGCTTTGGTATTTTAGCTTATGAAACAAAATGGAATGAAAGTTGGTCATTATCTTGTCGACCCCTACGGTATTTATCGTGTCACCGCCGTTAGTGACAAAAAAGATCAAAAAGGCAATCTTTGTCCTTTTGTCTCTTATATTTCTGCTTTTCCGGCCGATACCAATCAGGACCTTCTCTCTTCTATTCCTTTGGCCAATCTTTCCCAAGCCAATCTTCGTCCTCCTTTATCTCCTTCCGACGTTACTCTTTTCTTCAAAAATATCGCCAAGCCCAGTCATGGTTTTACTTATAGTCCAAATTCTGCCAAAGAGTTGGTTTATCGGGGTGAGCCTCAGCTTCTTATTCCTCTTCTTCACTATTTTTGGCAAAACAAACATTTCCTTGCCCGAGCTGAATCCGAATTTATGGAATCCATTTTTTCCCATCTTGTAGAAGAGATTTCTTTTGTTACCAAAAAAAGGCCCTCTCTGGTCGAGAAAAAACTTCACCAAATTCTCAATCGTACCGTTTCTGTCAAAAAAGCCGTTCCCAAAAACTAAACTACTTTTTCCTTAGTCTCCAGAAAGTTACACCTTTTACCATTGCTCCTCCCAGTAGTACCGTTGCCAATATTGGATCAACATAAATCTTTTCTTTTAAGCCAGCTTCAATTGTTCTATAAAAAAATCCTAGCAAAATTATCGTCAACATAAACCAAGAGGCATTTCTTTCCGCTATTGCTTCGTGTTTTTCCTCTCTTTCATCCTTTTTCATTCTTATCATTATTTCCGTTATCTCAACCAACAGTCCCACCATCAAAATCCAAGTCACTATCGTTTTTATTTTCTCTTCCAAAGGCAAAATAGAGACCAGCAAAAAGGGGATCATCACCACTCCGATGTAAATCCAACCTTCCTTGGTCGCTGGCCTTATACCCCAGCCACCATATTTTCTCATTCTAAACCATTCTGCTTTTCCTATCATAATTTTAAAAAATAAATAATTTTTCTATTTTTTCTCCTAAAACTTCGGCCACATCATGGGCCAATTTCAAAGACGGCATATATTTTCCCTGTTCCAAAAACACTATCGTTTCTCTTCTCACTCCCACCTTGTCTGCCAATTCTTGTTGTGTCAGTCCCAGTCTCCCCCGCCCCAATTTTATTCTAGTTCTCATGTTAGAATATTATAACATGTTTTTACCAAAAAAAACCTCACTTATTCTACTTCTCTAACACCTATAATATCTCCTAGCTTTGCTGGGCCATAAACATCCCTTACATTTTCAACAAATATTTTTGTCTCTGGATCTACTGTTACCAATCGTAAAAGTTGTCCAGGAAAAACCTCAAAACGAACTCCCCCCCTTTTTTTAAAATGACTACCTTCACTACCTTTCATAACCGTAGAAAAGGCCTGTCTTCCCGTCGCTCTTACTCTTATGTCTTGGTCCCAGGTATTAACCCAAAAACCATCTTCCGTAATTGCTGCACCTAGTGTCACTCTCGTCCCTTCTTTATTCTCCCAATCGGTCAAAGCCACTACTTTAACTTTTTGATCAGTTCTCGCTTGAATAGTTTCAACCACTCTTTTGCCTCTGATTAATTTTACTTCTATCCCTGCCATAATAAGCTAATTATACAACAAGTTATTACTTTTGCCAACGGGCTTTTTCTATCCCACCTATTTTTATTTTACTTTCTTCTCGGATTCAAGCCTTCGCTTCCTCTTACTTCCCATTCATCCCATTCGGATGTAGGCGCTAAGTCTTCTCCCCAATTACCACCTTGGCGACGAGTCATTAAAGAACCTCTCGCGCTAAGTAAAAAAACATCCTCAGTTCTTATCGGAAAACCGTTTCTCGGATTCACTTCTATTCGAACATATTCTCCTCTCTCACGGCTTCGCATATATATTACTCCATCTATTGGTCGTACCCACCCCTGTATGTCACTAGATTCCGGCATCTTTTTTGCTTCAATCGAGACTCTTCCTGTTTCTTCTTTTTTTACCAGTAGTGTCACAATTTCTGCCTCATCTCCTTCATGCAAAATCACTGTCCCACTTTTTGCTTTCCCTCTTAACAGCAAAGACAATTCAACCGCCATTTTTACTCTCCTTCTCTTCCTGAAAGATCAACAAACCTCAACAAGTCGCCCTCTTCTGCTGTTCCCATATCATCTTTCTCGCCTCTTCCATTCACCCTCGTCAAAGGCGTTCCTGGTTCTAATCGAAAATGCCCCCTCCTTTCTATCTCAGTTAAACTCCAGCATTTTGCAAAAAAACCGCCACTTTTATCTTCTCCCGTTTCTTCAATTCTAAACCCTAAACTTACTTCACTATCTGGTAGTAGGGAAACTGATATCAATGCCAAGGAACATCTCTCTCCGTATGGTCTTTTAAAATTAGCCACAACCCCATTTTTTTCCGGTCTCTGAAAGACCACCTCACCTTTCACTGTTCCATCCGGTCCCTCCCAAAGCATTTTTACTCTTTCTGGTTCATTCATGACCCCAATTATAATCCATTTTACATTTTTTACAAGTCTGTTTTAATTCAGTTGCCACAAGGAGAAATTCAAAGCACTGGCCAAACTTACCCACAAAAAATAGGGGATTAAGAGTTTTCCCGCCGTTTTATCTTCCATCCAAAACAATTTTATCAGCCAGCCGATCATCAGCCACAGTACAAAAATTATCCCCATCGCCAAACCCAAATTTTTGGCCCCAAAAAAAATCGGTGTCCAAATGGCGTTTATCAAAAGATGAATCCAAAAAATCTTTTTTGCCCTTTTATCTTTTGCTCTCCACACTGCTACTGCCATCAAAGTGTAAAGCGTTGTCCACATCGGCCCAAACAGCCAATTTGGTGGCGTAAACCAAGGTTTATTCAAACCTGCATACCAAGTTGGTATCGCCTCCAGAGTAAAAATAGTCCCTATCAAACCCGCCCCTTGGCAAACCAAAATTGTCAATCCCAATTTCAGCCATTTGTTCATTTTCATCTTTTGACTAAAGCCATTGTTGTTTCATCCCAGCATTCCGGAACCATTTCTGCCGAAAAATTATATGGCTCAATCTCACTACACATCACTGTTCCATTGCCGTCAGCCACAATTATCCATTTTCCTTCATCTTTGGCTCCCAAAAACCAGCCTCCGGATATTTCACCTGCAAATTTTACCCCACCACTAACGTGCTCGTCTTCGACTATATTGATACTTATTTCAGCACTCCCTGCTATTTTATTATATTTTTCCTCAAAAGCCGTTGCAAAAATCGCTTCTAAATCTTCTTCTACTAAATCTTCTTCTACCATCACCGTTTCTCCCACATCTGCCACTTCATCAGCTATTATTTCCTCCTCGTTATCTTCCCCTTGTTCCATCTTATCTGTCAATTTAACCACCATCTGTTCACCAAAATATCCTCCTCCAGCCAAAAAACCAATTCCCACCAACAAGCCTGCTACTAAAACAAAAAATCCTATTTTGTATATTTTATCCATGCCAAATTATACACATTTTTTACCATTTTTTTAGCCTTTCATCATATTTAAGCGGTCCACGTTTGTCATAATTTATTGTTTTCGCCAAATCATTTTTCACTAGCTCCTCATTTATCAATTTCCCTTCTTCACAACCTTTTGGGTTTTTTGTCAAACCTTCTCTTGACTTGTTTCCCGATAATCTCATGTATAAAGGATCTTCAAATTTTGGTGTTTCCTCACAGTCCAGCCACACCCAGGCCAGCACCCGACCGTATATATCATCTTGGTATCGGTCATATTCCAACCATATTCTTTGTTCGTCAACCATTTTGTCCAAAAAAACCATGGCTTCTTCCTCTCCTTCTTTGCCCCTATCCGGTGCATTAATTCCTATCAGTCTCACTCTTACTCCCGATTCCATTTCCAAAGTATCCCCATCCTCAACCATTTCCACCACTCCGGTTTTTGGGAAAATAATCTTGCTTTTATAATACTGATCCAATCCTTCTATTTTTCCTACGCCCACCAGCCATGCCAACATTAGCCCCGGCCAAAACAATCGCGGAATACCTTTCTTTTTAAGGTCTTTCCATCTCAATTTTGGCATCTTCTCTCTCCTCCCAAAAGTGATCCTTCACATTTCATCCCTGTTTTACATTGAAAACCAAACAAACAGGGGCAATCCTTATCTTTGTTCAATAGTATCGGACATTCTTCGGTTTTAACCGATGCCACATATCCCTGACAGTCATTCCCACAGGCTATCAATTTTTTTATTGTTTCTTCTCCGCTTTTTGATTCCACATTTTTACATTCACTCAAAGCCGGCATGCTGGCACATTTTTCCATCATCAAAAAATCACCCTCGTCAACCTTTCTGTCTCCATTAGTGTCACACGCCAAGCAGTCTGCCACTGTTTCCATAGCCGATATTTTAAGTGAACTTTGACTCGCACTGGGACACCTCACTTTATACCACCAATAAGTTTCAGGGTCAGAATTCCCCGTCACTTTTACTGTAATTGTTTTAGCTGTTCCCGGCCCAAAATTTACTGTTTCTCTACCAAAACTTGTCGAAATAAATCCTGTATCAAAAATTTTTCGACCTTCATAAAACATTTCAAATCTGTCTGGAATATTTACACTTATATAATCAAAAATAAAAGTGCCCCTATTTACTCCCATTTGTACTGTTTTTGTGTCCACTGTATTAGCTCCCGAATTTACCACATCATTACAGGGGACTATCGAGGAGCAGGTGCAGTTTGTTTTTTCTTTACAGTTGGGATCTCGGCAATGTGATGCTCCGTTTATAGACATACATTCCAATCCCGGTTTACAGGGGTTGACTGCGTCACAAGCAGCATCACAATTCCTGAATACCCCTGGAGTTGCCGTTGGTCTAGGACTTGGTTGTGTTCCACACAGACAATCTGTGTCTTCTTTGCAATCCAAATTTCGGCAATGCGACGCTCCGTTTATATATTCACAACTTAATCCTGTTTTGCAGGGATAGACCGAATTACAAGGTTGATTACAGTCTCTTGTCACCGGTGGAGTGGCCGTTAGTGTTGGAGCCATCCAACGGGTTGGTGTCGGTGAAGGCAAGGTGGTTGGTGTCGGTACACAAATACGACTGCTACAATCTCCTCCCCAAGCTGAAGGGGGTCCATTTATCGGCCAAACCCTACATTCAATCTCATAACAGCCATATTCAACAACCTCCCAAATATTCGTAGACCAACTTGTTCTAGTTGGACTAACCCTGTCTCCAAAATTTGCCCTACATTCAAGAATCCTTATTTCATAAGGAGAAATTACATTTCCAAATATTTTTTCACCCATCAGCCATTCCGTTTTAGAAATTTCTAATTTATCACAAACCCCCGGTGAACGAGGAACCCGAGTTGGTGTTGGTTCCGCCCCTGTTGGCTCCGTCCTTGTTGGTTCTTGTCCTGTCGGTTCCGGTATCGGCGTCAAAATTGGTGTTTCGAAACAATAGCTTGCTACTTCCGGACAAATATGGACATGGTTTCCGTCTTTGCTCCAGCCTGTTACTGTCAGTCTTACCTTATCTACACATTTGTTTAGGTCCACTATGTATTGTTCATAGCATTCCTCAAAATCTTTTTTATTGTCTCCACATTTGTTTCCTCCAATGGTTTTCACTTCTATTGTTTTTTCTTCTATCCAGTTACCCCCGACTAAGATTTCCACTTTTATCTTTAAGTCTTTGTAGTGGTCATGGGCTTTTAGGGTCAGTAAATCTATTCCTCCTCCATCTCTTCCTTCCAGTATTATTGCCTCACTTTGGTCGTCGTAAGCGGGGCAAACAGCGTTTTCTTCCGGACTGGGACTGGGATTTGTTTTGGCCGCCACCACTTTTAAGTCAAAAGGAGGGTTACTGCATTCATTACTGTTTCCATAAGCACAATAACCCGAAGCCGGATTGCCACAGCTACCTCCGGTGTAAAAACGTTGACTGGAACAAGACCAATTACAGTCGTCACTATAGCCTGCCACCAGTACTTGATACTCTCCTACACTTGTCGGTGCCGCAAAGGATAGGGAATTGGTCACTGGTTCCGGTCCTCTGCCTCCATACCATGATCCCCAAGATCCATTTTCTTTTTTTCGGTATCTTACTTTTACTTTTTTTACTGCCTCACTGGTTGAAAAAGACACTCCCAGACTTTTCCCTATCTCTACTTCCAGCACTTGGCCTGCTTGTTTACACACTCCACCCGAACAAATCACTGATTGCTTTATCCAAGGATAATTGGCTGGTATCTCTGTTGCCTCGGGACAAGTACTGGCCGCTTCTCTCCTCAATTCCACTCTTTGTTCTGTTAGTTTTACTGTCGTCGGGATCAATATCGCCAGCACCAACATTCCCAAAATTACTCCTAATTGCGCCACTCCTTTTTTCTTCACACTATTATTTAACTTTATTCAGGACTTCTTGTCAATGTCATTTCTTAACCTATATCTTTTTGTTATAATAAAAACAGGCACTTTAACACAGGGAGGTATAGCATGGCAAGGCTAATCGTTTTTTTTGGGTTTTTCTCTTTGGTAACGATTACTGTAATCGCTTTTGTTGTTGCTTACACTGCCAAGGAGGGTAGTCAAACCGAGCCGATCGCTGTTCTTGTTTTCAAGATTGGAATATGCATCCTGGGGGGGGTATTGGCTGTCTCAGCAATTTTGATTTTGGTTTGTGCCGTCATCGCCTTTTTTTTCTACTATTATTCTCCCTATTTCCTTGGATGATCTTTCTTTCCGTTCCTTTCCGGAAGCCCAACAGTCAAATCCCGTGGCGGGTTTGTTTTTTTTGGGCTTTCGGAGGGTGCGGATTTTTGTGTTCTAGATTTTTCTACTGACGAGGTCCGATGGCCATCGAACCGAAAACACAAAATTTTTGTTAAAATTTTTATAAATGACTCCTCAACTTTTTATCCTTTGTGGTATTCCCTTTTCCGGCAAAACTATTTTTGCTACAAAACTAGCCAAAAAGTTTAGTTTTACTCGCATCGACTTGGATCAAGTCAAATTCCGTCTTTTTGGTAACTCTATCCTTGATTCCAAAATCAACCAATCCGGCTGGGACAAAATTTATCAGCTTATCTATCAAAAAATCAGACAAACTCTTACTTCCGGTCAAACCGTTATTTACGATACCGGCAATTTCACCAAATCCGAAAGACTTTTAGTCAAAAAAATCGCCGATGATTTAAAACTAAAAACCCTGACTATTTTTATTGACACTCCACCCGTTTTGGCTCGTCAAAGACTTTTGCTCAATCGCCAAACCAAAAAAAGATTCAATGTCAGTCTTCGGGATTTTAATTCCACCCTTGTCGAAATGGAGCCTCCCGACCAAACAGAAACCCATCTAGTCTACAAATCCGTCGACAATTTTAACGTTTGGTCACAAAAGCACAAAAAATTTTTTAGTTTTTAAATTCATACAGCTCTTTTTCTTCCATATGCCACATTTTTTTCCAACCCGAGTCGCTGGATAAAAAATCAAGTCTATCCGCCCTTTTTTCAATCGCTCGCCTGATATGTTCTACCATCATTTTTTTACCGATATTTTCAACTTGCAAATTATGTCCGCTGGCCAAAACATAATAGCAATTGTTGTAAATTATCGCCATTTCCACTGCTTCTACTTTTCCCTCCACCAAAATACTTGTCATCTCCAGTTCTCCCCGTTTTTCCGCCACCTCCATCAATTTTTTCATTCCTACCCTCATCCCTTTTTCTTCAAAATCAGATTCTTTTCCAAATCTTTTTCGGTTTAAACTTACCATTTTTTCAAAATCGCCCACTTGATTGTATCTCACGTCATATTTATTTTTTTCAAATTGTTTCAAATCATATCTTAAGTTTTTACGGTGTTTTCTCTCAAAAGAAAGCCAGTAATTTTCTATTTTATCTTCATATTTTTTCAAGTCTAAAAAATATTTTTTATCACTTTCGGTAAACGGCCCATATTTTCTTTCTTTTTTATCAAGATAATAAAGTCGAGTTTTAGGCGGGCATTGTTTCAAAAAATCACCCAAGTCAGCTTTATTTTTTGCAAAAAAAGTATTCGGTTCCGGAAAAGTACCCCCAAAAAAAGTATAAAAATTTCTTTTTTCTTCATACCAAAGAGGTAGCACTCCCATCACCTTGTTCTCTTGGCTTCCTACAATAAAATAAGGCTTATAGCCATAGCCCTGATAAAAACAATAGCGGTATTCCCAAAGATCAAACAATTCTTGTTTTGGCGAAAACTCTTTCCACAGTCTTCGGCACTTTTTCACATCTTGTTCTATTTTAAATTTCATATTTTTTTCAACGATCCCTGTTATTATATGACAAAATTTTTCTTTTGTTGTAAAATAGCAAACATGTCAGAGTAACTTCGTGGTTATGGGTGGTTTTCCACACTTGCCGATTTAAATCATGCTGTTGATCAAAGAGTTGGAGATAAAAGAGGCAATGCTGTTATTTGTGTCGGTGCCGACGTTATTGTTGACAAGGCCGGTCTTCGTTTATCCAACCCTCCCAGCGAAACCCTTTTCGTCAAAATTTATCCTGATGGCACTCTAGACATCAGGACCGACGATTCTTATGATAACGAATAGAGCTTTTTAAAATTCCCAGCACCACCACAAGAAGCAAAATTTTTTCCACAGCAAAGATTTTTTGCGTTACAATTATTAATGCTTCAGGAAAAATGTGCTGTCTTTGGTATTTATGGTTTAAATAGAAATCTCGAAGCCTCCCGTTTTGTTCATACCGGTCTTTGGACGCTCCAACATCGTGGTCAAGAAAGCTCCGGTATTGCCAGTTCTGATGGTAAGCGAATTTATCTTCACAAGGGCATGGGTTTGGTTGCCCACGTCTATGATGAAGATATTTTTGATCATCTTTCGGGATCTATTGCTATTGGCCACAATCGTTATTCTACCGACGGTCCTTCAACCCTTAATCATGCTCAACCCATCAGCACTGAAGATCGCATTCTTGCCTTTGCCCACAATGGTAATTTGCCCACCACCAATTCTCTAAGTTCCTTTTTGACCGAACACGGCATCAGTTCTCGTTTTAACAACGATTCTGAATTAATGTACAAAGTAGTCGCTTACTATTTGGTCAAAGGCTACACTCTGGCCACTGCTGTCAAAAAAGCCTATCCTCTTTTTACCGGTGTTTTTTCCGCTCTCTTTTTATCCGGCAAAACCATGGTCGCCATCCGTGACCCCTGTGGTATCCGTCCCTTGTCTCTTGGCAAAATTAAAAATTTGGGTTATGTTATTTCTTCCGAAACCTGTGCCATCGATGCTCTTGGCGGTCAAGTTATTCGTGACATCAAACCCGGTGAAATGCTGGTTATCAATCGTGCCGGTCTTCGTTCTTATCAATTGGCACCCGCTCGTCTCAAAATTGATGCTTTTGAGTTTGTCTATTTTGCTCGTCCCGATTCCGTTATTGCTGGTCGTAGTGTCGATCTGGCCCGTCAGCGCATGGGTCAAATTTTAGCCAGGGAAAATCTCAACCTAAAAGCCGACTTAGTTGTTCCCGTTCCTGATTCCGGTATTCCTGCCGCCATTGGTTTTAGCCAAGCTTCCGGCATTCCTTTCGATATGGGTCTCATCAAAAATCGCTATATTCATCGCACCTTTATTCGTCCCGCTCAGCGTCTTCGTCAAAACGATGTCCGCCTCAAACTCAACCCCTTACCTCAAGTTCTCAAAGGCAAAAGAGTGGTTCTAATTGATGATTCTATTGTCCGGGGTACTACTAGCGGTCAAATTGTCGATCTGGTTCGTCAAGCTGGCGCTCGGGAGGTTCATTTTTTTGTCAGTTCTCCTCCTGTTCGTTTTCCCGATTTTTATGGTATCAACACTCCCGATCAAAGCGAGCTTATTGCCGCTAAAAAAACCGTTCCCCAAATCCAAAAATTCATTCGCGCCGATTCTTTGGCCTATCTATCTCTTGCCGGTATGATCAAAGCTATTGGTTTACCGGCCAAAAATCTCTGCACCAGCTGTTTCACCGGCGAATATCCCATCGACATCGGCCCCAATCTAAAAACTATTAGTTATTCTCAAGATTACTAACTTTTTCCTCTCCTCTGGCAGACGGACGAACAAAACAGTACAAAAACTCATAATTTTATTACTCTAAGCAATGTGACGTGTCGTTCCAGCATTGAAGTTGCCACTTGTTTTCTTCAAAAGTACAAATTGACACTCCGGTTGCACTCAATCTCAAAAAGTTTTTCAATCGCAAAGATACTCCTACCGGATAGTCCGATCCAAACAGCATTAAACCAACCAACAAAGCTATAAAGTTAGCGTGTGATACCACCAGCACACTTTCTTTGTTTTGTGATTTTAAAAATTCTAGTGCTTCAATACCTCTCTTTTTTAAATCTTCAAAGTTTTCTTCGTCAGAATAATGCCAAGTCGGATCAATCAAATACATCTCACCAATCTTTTTTAAAATATTTTTTACCTCGTCTTCCTCTTTTGATTTACCGACGACTTCTTTTGGTTTTTTTACTTCGACAAACAGTTTATTGGCCACCACCTCATCTTTTATCTCCTTTGCTGTCTCCAAAGCTCTAGTATGTGGACTCGAGATTACCAGATCCAATTCTGTATTTAAAAATCTTTTTCCCAATTCTTTAGCCTGTCTTTTCCCGTTTTCGTTCAATGGTTCATTATCGGGTTGACTGACTTTTTTCTCCAATGAATCGGTAGAACCGTGCCGGACAAAATAAATTTTCATGATATGATTTTAACAAATGAAATACACTATAGCAGTTGGCACAACATCTCTTCCCAAAATAAAATATCTTGACAAGGTAATAAAAACACTCGGATTACAGGCCGATCTTATTCCCACCCAAGTTGAAAGTGAAATCTCAAATCAACCTCTAACTTCCAAAGAAACCAAAAAAGGCTCCATCAATCGGGCCAGAAACGCTCTAAAAATCAATTCCCAAGCTGATTTTTCCATCGGTATTGAGATTGGTTATCTTCAAAATTCTCAAACTGATTTTTTAATTCTTTGCTGGTCAACCATCGTCGACAACCACAACTTTTGTGTTTCCTGCCGATCTCATTCTTTTCTTTTACCGAAATTTCATCAAAATATTCTCAAACAAGATAAATCTTTATCCGATTATGTTCGTCAATATTTAGAGATTAAAAAGGACTCGTTTTCTCAAATAATCGGTATCGATATTCGTGATCGTGAACCCTTTATTGTCAGCTCTGTCCGCCAGGTCCTTCTCCAATATCTAAACAGGAAAGAATTTTGACACAACCACTCTAATCAGCCTTTTTCAAAAAACTCTCTGGCCAGTTTAGTCAATTGTGGGTAGTTTTCATAATCATGAGTATATATTCCCGGATTGGTCACTATGCTATATTTTTTTGGTTTAAATTTTTTTAACACTTTCTTTACTTCTTTTTCTCCTCCCACTTTATCAAATTCGTTTTGAACAAAAACAGTTGGTGTCGACAATTTTGACAGTGCCTTGCCAACATCAACGGAAAAATTATTCCCTGCTACAAAACTACAGGGAAAACCGCAAAAAATCACTTTTTGTGGCTTAATTATTTTATCGGCCACCGCTTTTAATGCCAAAATTACTCCTACAGATTTTGCAAACAGCACATAATTATCTTTTTCCTTCCCCATTTTAGTCAGTTTTTCCAGTTCTTTTTCAAAATAAATATTCTCTTCTCCTTTTTCCCAGTGGTCATAATAAACAATTTCTCCCTTCGAAAAAGAATCAAAGTTCGCTTTTATTTTCTCAATCCACTCTTTATTCCGAATACTATTTCCCGGCAAATAAATTACATACATAAACAATTATAACTCATCATTCAGTCAAAAGTTATTCCGTAACAACCGCGGTTTTTAACTTAATAGTATAATTAAACAAATGAACGGCAAAAATTATATTATAGATTTTGATCCTAAGATAGACTCAAAACAAAATTTAAATAAATTAGTTTCTGCAAGCTATCTTAAAAACAAAAAGTTTTTTAGCCAAAACATATCTGGCCTCAAAATTACTTTTCTTTATACCCGCTCCCAAATGGACAAAATTTGTGGTTACAAAACATTATCACTCCAGGTGTGATGTACCCTTGGAAAAGAAAAAATGCTTAATTTTCTCAAACAGCTTCCCAAAAAAATCGGCCGTCACCATTATCACGCCGATTTTATTAAATTTTTTAATCAGTTTTTCAAAAGTGATTTTAACCAACTAGCTTCAAAATGGGAAAACCAAAACTAATAATTCTAATGGGTTTACCTGGGGCAGGGAAGTCCTATCTATCAAAGTACTTAAAGAAAAAATATCAGGCCAAAATATTATCCGGTGAAGACATGGCCATAAAAATGTTTGGAACCAGTAAATGTCAGGCCAAAGAATATAAATTGGTTTATCAAGAAATAAGACAACAGGCCAAAGACTTACTCAACCAAGGTTTTACGGTAGTTATTGATGGTACTAACTTAAAATACCAATACAGAAAAGAAATCTACGAAGAAGTTGTTTGGAAACAAACAATCTTAATTTATCTGCCAATCGATGACAAAACTGCCCTAGAAAGATTAGAAAAAAGAGGTGGCTGTGACAAAAAAACTTTCTACGAATTTAAAAAACAATTAGAAGAACCACAAAAAGAAGAAAAAACAATGGTAAAGACTATCATTCTAAGCCAAGACCAACAAAAAATAGAAGCAACTCTGGAGAATTTGTTCTCATTTATCGCAAACAAAACTTTGAAACAAAAATAAATCCTCGGCGTCACCTCAGCCCAAAACTTTACCCTTATGAGTTTCTCCCAAAAGCGAATGATAGGAAATTCACCGGCCTGTTCTGATTGGCGGAACGTTGTGAACAACGTTAGAGAGATTATACAGAACTATCCAGGATACATCTATATCCCAGACTTACAGCCACAATTAGCCACTTGCCCCACCGTTTGATCATCTAAATCTAGGATCCAACAAAGTCGCGGCTAGAAAGTAAACTCCTAGGCAGAGAAAAATGATAAAAATCGTTTTCTCCAAAAGGGAAGCTTCCCTCCTCCTTATTACGACAGGGATTGCCACTAAGAGGAAAAACTCTGCAATAAATGATCCTATGCCCAGGGAAATGAACAAATTTTGGAAAAAGATTGGGAATATGGAAATGTCTTCTTTAACGTCACCAAGCAGGTCTAAAGGGGTTGAAATTTTAAGAATGTCCTGAGTAATGTCCTTCAAGAAGTGAATCAAAACAACAACATACAAAAACGGCAACAGTGTCCGCCAAAGCTTATATACTTTAACTCTCAACGATCTGTCAGTCTCCATTTCTAAAGTATACAATTTTTGCTCCAAAATTGTATAATTAAGTTGAGTTATGCCGAAGAAAAATGAGACTTTATCAAAGTTATTAACCATCCGCCAAGCGGCGGAAATTTTGAACGTTCATGTCGAAACACTGAGACGATGGGATAAAGCAGGAAAACTTAAGGCGATAAGGGTAAACGAACGTGGTGACAGGAGATATAAAACTGAGACCATAGAAAACTTCATTGAAGATAGGAGGTCGGCCCATGGGGATAATAACTGATAGAGAAATTGAGGTTAAATGTCCTGAGTGTAGCTATGTTCAAGTAGTTACTCTTGAGGACATGGTCAAAGAGAAGCGGATAATTTGTGGCGGATGTAAAAAAACAATTAAACTCAAGCTCGAAGGTGACGATCCCGCTAAAGTGGAAAAGGAACTGGAAAAGCTTCTGTCCAGCTTCTCAAAGGAAATAAAAATTAGAATATGACAATTAAAGAATCTAGGTATAAGCTTCAACGGTTGAATATGGATCTACGGAATGCGGATTTATACCAATTCCAACCGAGATTGAGAGCCTTGACCGATTTTTTGACAGACAATCGTTATTGCAGTCAACTAGCGTCAAAATTGGACAGGAATGATCCTCGATATGAGGGCTGGTCGATAAACCTTATGACCAAAGGAGAGGTCGACCTAAACTTGTCACAGATCCAAAGAGCTTCATTGGGACTTCAAACAATCAACCATTTTATAGGGAAGGGATCAAATGAAATTATTGGACTAACTCACTTCCTCTGTTCTGATACCCATCTTAATAGCCATGTGAGAGCCTTTTATGACACGTTTACAGAACCACTATGCGATTGGCTCGGAGAACAACTTGAGTTGCTAGAAAATGAAGAAAACCCTTCTCAATTACCAAAAGATGAAATAGAACAACTAATTAGCAAGGGCGAAGAATTGAGAGATAAGGCGGAGTTTGATGAAGGAGGTGGATTGCTTCAAAACCATAAAAATAAAAAAACTGAGTGGATATCTGACGTAAAACAGTTTCTAGAGGAACAGGCTGGTACTGCCAGCGAAATATATAAAGATTTTAACACTTCAGGTTCTGGAGTTGTTTACAATCTAGATGCAGCATATAGGGATAAGAATATTGAGCAGTTCCAATCAGAAATTGGTCGTCGTCTTGCGTACCTTTCTAGCTTCCAAAAAACACTAGCAAAACTAAAAAATAAGGAGGTAGTACCTCAAAACCTCATTTCTAAAGAAGACATATCAAAAGCAATTTACTTCGTTAAAAACGATAAATTGAAAGACATATTAGTAAGGGATTTGTATGAGGCTCAATTATGCATGACCTGTTCTTATAAGTCCGTGGTGACATTATGTGGAGGTGCGGTTGAAGCACTGCTTATCTATAAGTTGTCTCAAGGAACGAGAAAGACGAAAGCAGTCGCAGAATTTATCAACCTATATCCAAAGGCAAAAAAGCCAAATGATTTGAACGCATGGTCTTTCGAACAAGTTATTGATGTTGCCAAACAAATCAAAATGATCGACGAGGGGTTGAGATCGGCTTTTCATACTATAAGAAACTTTCGCAATTTTATACATCCATATCGAGAGGCAAATTCTACCAGTTCTCCAGACGTACATCTGGCAAATATTGCGTTAGAAGGGGCACTGCATTTACTAGGGATCAGTAAATAACTATGTCAACCTTTCCTCTTCCATTCAAAAAAATAATCCTAAGCGGCGTAAAAGAGCACGTCCAACATCTAGAGGAAGATCATCCAACCATAAAAAATCAGCTCAACATTCCTCTCGACCTATTCAGTGTTAGCCACTGTTTGCGCCCAAAAAAGACAGTGAATAAGTTTGTCGAGGACAACCAAGGCATAATCCTCACTAAGTACAACACGCTTATCCGACCAAAACTGCAGATAATGTCTGACAACACCTTGGATCTCGCGCACAGCGCCTTCGATTATTTCCTTGATGATTTTTATGAATATGCCGTTTATAAATGTGTTGAATCAGATAATGTGGAGGAAGATTTTAATAAACTGTGGTTGCAATTTGAACAAGACTTTTTCGCCAATGAGATTGAAATTCAATATCTAGCACGTCTTAAAAACCTTTATTATCACGGTGGAATTGGTTTGGACAATATTATCCCCTGGACTGGAGTAGATGCCTACTGGACCCATAGCGCTTTTGAATACCGATTGCTGGGTTGGGAGAGAAAAGGAGGAATTCACTACAACTTTCTAGAGAATTTCCAACCATCATGGATGGTCCTAAGAATGAAGAAAAAAGTTGCTACGGTAAATAATTTCGTGGCTGGAATATCAGAAGCAGTTGATAGGTTTAATTTATTCACTTTTATCGTTAGAAACGTGTCCGGCGGAAGTGTATTTTTTAACGATATTAGAATCTTCGGTTTAGGACACTACTCTCCCTTTCTAGATTTCGGGGCATCTGCTTCTCCCGTGCAGGATAACGATATTTACGAAGAAGTGGGCGAACACACTACACTTGACCATCCGAATGACTGGTTTATTAGTAAAGCTCTAAAAAAATGTGAGGGGGTAAGTTACTCAGAGTATCTTTTCGCTGATTGGCAAATCAGACTAAAAGCAACACTACAAACACCGGACGACTTTGGTGAATCAACGACAAAAAGGAAATACTACCTCTATAACAACCTTTTAGGCTTAACATTTGTCTTTAATTCCCTTCTGCCTGACTTGAAAGATAAGAATGGTCATCCGTCCCATCGAGACAATAAAATATTTAGAGAGGATTACTTGCCAATTTTAGCCAACCTAATCTATGGAATGACAGAAGCAATGGTAAAACAAACTATTATAGATCTCTACGAAATTAGAAATTGTATTGCTCACGGCAAAAACCAGGAAGCTGACCGAGAATTTGCCTCGAGATATGGAACTCTAGATAAACTAAACGATGGGTTGAGGTTGTTTGAGCATATATTGAATGAATTGATTTTACTTTCCCTAGTAAACAGCAATCTTAAAACGACCCTAGAACAGTGGTACGGCACTAAAAACAGTGCAATCTTGCCTGTCTTAGTTAAACCTTATTCTGATTGATTTTCTAATATGGAAAAACTAATAGCATTGAACCTTAAAACAAAATCTGGGATATATAAACTTGGGTCCGTAATCAGAGGTGACGATGGAAGTTACTACATAATATACCCCAACAACAACTGGTTTAAGAAAACAAACGCATCATCAGTTAGCCCCATTAAGTATTCGTACCATGCTTCAGGCAAGAGAAGTAGAATAACGGTTGGTCCAGATAAGAACAGAGTTGCAGAGTTCGCCGAGGAAATCCGCAAACCAATTGACTCCATAGACGCTTCTGAGGGAATGATGTATTTTAGCTTGTTTGATATTCAAAATAACATAGAAAAAATGCTGGACAAAGCTAATAAGAACAGAGGCTACAAGGAAGAAATTGCATTAGAAGGCGGACAGTACTCAAATCTTACAGTAAGATTTTTCTTGGCGAATAAATCATTCCAAATGAATAAGCCTACTAGAAAATATAAAAAGATTTTCAGAGTTGCTCAGGAGACCATTGACGTTATCATTACAACTGAAGACGTTTGGCTAGGGTCTGATGTAGCCCGAATGTCCCCGTGTGTCGGCTTGTGTGGGGACTTCGTGCCTAGAGTGGCATAGTTCACCGTTAATGATAAACTGCACACATGGATCAAAACACTGCCACATCACTAATTCTCGAGCATTTTCCTAATTTAAAAGTTAGTAAAATCGTAAAAATAGGCGAAGGAACGGGAAATGTGGCTTATGAGGTGAACGATCATTTAATCTTCCGCTTCCCCAAGGGACCAGCTAACCGGATCCAACTATCCCAAGAGATTACACTGCAACCACTTCTCAAAGCATATAGCACGCTACCATATCCAGAATTTGGGTATATGCCAGCAGACCACTCTTTCGTCGGGTATCAAAAACTGCAAGGAGATCCTCTAATTAACGAACTCGCTAATTTCTCTTCATGGGATACATTCGCAGAGCAGATTGGCAATTTCCTTAATAAACTCCACTCAATCCCTCAAAACAAGCTCAGCAATCTCAACATTCTGGTTGAGGATAAGTCATCTTCCGACTGGCAAGCACATAGTTTTCCGTTTTACGAAAAAACTAATCATCTAATCCCCGAGGAGCACCACCCATTTATTGAAGCCTTTTTTAATTCAAAAACACAAAACCAAACTAATAACAAAGTTCTCTGCCATAACGACCTCGGAATCGAGCACATCCTGGTGGCAGATGGCAAAGTTACTGGGATTATTGACTGGGGAGGTGTCGCCCTGGCTGACCCAAGCTGCGATTTTGCACGCATTTATCGAGACGTAGGCCCAAAGATACTAGACATGGTTCTATCAAAATATGATGCTACTCCCGAATCTAGAGCGCAATTACGGGAAAGGGCAATCTTTTACGGAAAGTGTTTGATCTTTGAAGATTTATATTGCGGAATCAGGGAAGACGAATATTTACAAAAATCTCTCAAGGCTCTCGATTGGATGTACTAACTCCTGTCCGTGTCTCCGCGTGTTGGCTTGTGCTGCGACTTCGTGCCTGGAATGGCATAGTTCACCGTTATTTAGCTTCAAACGGCTCGTTGAGGACGTTGTGAGCCGGTGTGGGCCAAAGTCTTCAGTAGCTTCACCTGGAGTTCAATAAACGCCACAAAGTACTGGAGAATAAAACGTTTGAGTGTTTTCATAAAAACCTTAGCGCATGCGAGCTCTGGCAATGGGTCCTTCAAGCTCATTGGAGAAGTTGATGAGTTGACCGCCATTGGTAAAAGCGATGCTCAAGCTAGGCTGCTCTTTGGATTCATAGACCTTAATACAAGGGACACCGTTATCATTGAGGTAGAGCCCAGGAGCATTCTTGTCCAGATCCTCACTACAAGTTTCAGTCGGTGGATCTAATTGGACAGTTCTGGCTTCTCCCTTCCAAATGAGGAAATAATTTACCCTACCATTACCGCCATCTTTTTTACCAGTCTCCAGTGTGAATTTAGAGAGATCAATGTTTCCTAAAGCCACTGAATGCTTGGCAATAAAGTTACGACCTAATTGTTCTATCTCTGCTTGGCTGTATTTACCACTGTAGTCATATTGCTTTTGATCACTAAACCAGCGAGAGCCATCGGCTTTATATCCCCAAGTCCCAGGAGTCTCATCAACCTGAAGAATATGATTGGTGGTAGGACTAACGACAAAATAGGTCGAGTCAACCGAGTAGGTCTCACTCTTGGCTGGAATAAGCCGGTCCTCCTCCAGGTTATAGAAAGCATCGTTGCATTCATACTTCACTGCAATAGTCGGCATTTCCAGAAAATCACGGACAGCAGCCACCGCCTTCTCCCTTTCTTCCGGAGAGCGAGCAGTCAAAGAACAGAGTTTATCAGACAGCTCGCGACTGGCTTGGGAGTTATGCTCTCGATATTTTGGGTCAGTATCAGCTGTTTGGGTTAGTTCTTTGATCTGTTGAAGTTTCTGGTCCTGAGCCTGTTGAGTCTTAACAGACTGAATTTTAGGACGAATAAGCCAGAAAGCAGAACCGAATAACACCAGAAGAACAAAAGCGGTCACTAAGGGTTTGTTTTGAGTCATTTTCATTGTCATATTTTTATCCTCCTCAAGAGCTAACTAATAACGTGTCGAGATGTTAGCTTCCTTTGCCTCAAGATGTCAAATCGAAATACGTTGCATCACCAGGCTAAGTCTAACACAAAAGATGACAAGGAGTCGGAGGTAAAGAAGACAAGGAGTCCCTAGGATAATAACAATGGGAAAACCTATCACTCACAGACACATCTTAGAGAAATTCGGTCAGAAACTGCAGCAAACCAGGAAGAGTAAAGGCATCACTCAAGAGGAGTTGGCTGCAAAGATCTCTATGGACCGGACTTATATTGGTTTAATCGAGCGGGGCGGGAGAAATCCTACCGTCAGGACTCTCTATAAAATCGCCAAGGCTTTAAAAGTAGATTCGTCCGAACTATTACCCTTCTAAAACAGAAATCTCCCAAAAACCAGCACTCTTTTTATTTCCGTGGAAGACCATTGCTTTGTAAAGATCGGCAATAGAGATAACTCTCCATTTAGGAGCGCTAACATCGGGATCGACAATCCTCACTTTATCCGTGTTGATAAACACTTTATCTAAAACGCAAACATGTCCCCAGTGCTCTTTATTTTGTAGATCAAAAAGAGTTGGCCAGTCATAACAGACTAAAAGGTCCTTATCGCTGCCCTCTGCGATTGAAAGGTAATTGCGAAAAGCATCGATTGTCTTGAACTTATTGATTAGCGACCAGGACATTTTGAAGGGGATTTTTAGTTTCTTAAACACCGTATTGGGTCCATATTGAGGCTTTCCAACTTGAGTACCATAACCTGCGGGTGGTCGTGGACCAGTTCGAGCATTCCAGAAGTATTTAGTAGCGTCGCTAGGTACTACTAAACCCATTTCATAACCAATCAACTCTGCAGGGACCAATGACACTTTGTGGCGCAACATGACCATTTGGATACAAGTAGGAACGCAACACCACTTTTGTTGGGTCAATGGGACATAACGGGTATCTTTGGGGTTACTTCTTTAACCAAGAGATGATCTTTAACGGTCCAGCCAGGTTCAGAACGGCATTCGATCCAAGTTTCGT
>Ga0210057_1000468_pt1 | contig 67120 bp, 69 predicted proteins | sample CryGeyCG2114_010_2_FD_183968 | JGI IMG/M metagenome (GOLD analysis project Ga0210057, IMG submission 183968) | Groundwater microbial communities from aquifer - Crystal Geyser CG10_big_fil_rev_8/21/14_0.10 (SPAdes) (version 2) | ecosystem: Environmental > Aquatic > Deep subsurface > Groundwater ...
TGCCACGGGCAGGATTTGAACCTGCAACACATCGGTGTCAAAGCCGCCTGCAGGTTTTCATTATGCCTGCAAGCGAATCTTCAGCCGATTGCTCTCCCAGGTTGAGCTACCGTGGCATGAAATCCTTTTTATCAATCATCGATTGCCCTTAGGTTGAAAAAGTCTTTCAACCCAAAAACATTTTGGCACCAGTGTTCTGCAGGTATTTTCAAACCAATGCAGAACACAAGCGCAGCATCTTATTTATTGGCTAATTTCTATTTTAAACCTATTTAATCATACCTTATACGTGGCAAACGAATTTAATTTTGATGATACCAGCCAGATTCAGATTCCTCTCCAGCTTATAGGCCAGGTGATAGGGCAGGAAGAAGCATCAAATATTGCCAAAATAGTTGCAAAACAGAAGAGAAACCTTCTTTTGGTAGGCGCCCCAGGCACAGGAAAATCCATGATAGGGCGCGCCATAGCGCAGATGCTAGGAAACGCGCACACTGAAATATCATTAATGCATAATCCCACAAAGCCTGAGCGCCCCCTGCTTGAGGCAAGGGGAAGGGCTCAGGTTATGCAAAAAGAAAAATCTCCCTCAAAACAAAAAAAAGAAGGCTCAATTTTGCGCCCCACAGACGTGCCCTCATTTGTATCCGAGCGGCTCGGCTTCAAATGCAAAAATTGCTCATCTTACTCAAGCCCAAACACTTCCAAATGCCCCTCATGCAAGGCAGAAAAATACAGGCAGGCGGCAGGCCCGTTTGAGGACCTTCTCTCCGGCATGGGGGATAGCGAGAGGGAAGATGTTGTGCACACCACCCGCGTAATGAACGGCAAAGAGGAGCTTGTGCTATTTGAGCGCTTTGATGATTTCACGATACGCGCCCTTGACCAAAAAGACCTTACCCAAATGAACGAGGCGCAAGGCACCATGACCCGAAACGTTATCGTGCCTCTTGGCAGAAGCCTTTTTGTGCAGGCAACAGGCGCTTCCGAGACAGAATTGCTCGGCGATGTGCGCCATGACCCTTATGGGGGGCACCACCAAATAGGCACTCCCGCATACACGCGCGTAATCCCGGGCGCAGTGCATGAGGCGCACGAGGGTGTATTATTTATAGATGAAATAGTTTCATTAGGCTCTTTGCAAAGGCATTTGCTCACAGCCATGCAGGACAAAAAATTTCCGATTACAGGAAGAAACGCCTCCTCCACAGGCGCGGCTGTGCGGGTTGATGACGTGCCATGCGACTTTATTTTAATCTCTGCAATAAACTTAGGGGATTTGGACAAGATACTCCCTCCCCTGCGCTCGCGAATAGCGGGCAACGGGTATGAGCTTGTTGTAAATTCTTATATGGATGACACTGCGGAAAACCGGCAAAAAATAGCCCAATTTGTGGCGCAGGAAGTAAGGCGGGATGGCAAAATACCCCATGCAAGCAAAAAGGCGGTTGAGGCAGTTCTTGCCGAGGCAAAAAGAAGGGCAAAAATAGCAGACAGGCAGAATAATGCAATTTCATTGCGCCTGCGCGCACTATCGGGAATTGTGAAAACAGCAGGCGACTGGGCATCCCAGGAAGGCTCTTTGCTAATAGAGCCAAAGCATGTTGCGCTTGCAATAAAAAAAGGAAAAGCGGCAGAAGAGCAGATGAGCGAGAAATACGGAAGCGTTTTCAACGCCGCGATGAGCGATTGGGCATCCACAATGCCTGCGCCGGCAGACAAGAATTTAAGGTAAATTTTTTTAAAAAAATTCAAGAGCACGTATTTTTCATTAGGCTTTTCGGTGCATAAAATCCTGTGCATCGCTTAACGCCTTTTTTTGCTTTTCAAGCGCCTATTGATTTGTTTTTTTATGCGGAAAACCCCCCTTCCCCCTCTATTTATATTTTTCAACCTCTTTAGCTTTGCATGGAAGCCCTTGGCACAATTATTTCAACCCCCGAAACTCCAAATACTTTAGAATTTCATTTTGTAATAAAAGAGGGCAAGGTGCATAAAGGGCAATTTGTGCAGGTGCCATCTTCCGAAGGCCCGGTGCTTGGCACAATAAGTGAAATATACCGCGCCAACCGCTATTTTGAGAGGGCGGAATCGGTTGCAGAATACTCAAAGCTTGGCATTATTTCCTCAAATTTCCCAGTATCGGAATGGGAATACATGGTTGCAAGGGTGAGGGTGCACGGCATAATTTCGCAGAATTTTCTCACCCGCTCCTCAATCCCTGCCAAATGCGGCTCAGAGGTGCTAAAGGCAGAGGATGAGCAGCTAAAAAAATTCCTTCACATAGACGAGAAGGGCTTGCATGTTGGCACATTGCTTCACCACACCATGCAAATAAAGCTGCATCTCTCAAAATTATTTCAAAAGCATTTGGCAATTTTGGCAATGTCAGGCTCAGGAAAATCCTATTTGGCAGGCGTGCTGATGGAAGAGCTTCTTGAGAGGGACTCCTCCCTTGGGAGAATGGCAATAATAGCAATAGACAACCACGGCGAATACGTCGGCTTTAAGGATTCTGCATACCGCAAGCAGGTAAATGTGCTGGAAGGAAAGAAAATAAAAATAGGGTTGCGCCACCTAAATGCATCCCACCTCTCCTCATGGTCAAACATGTCTGCTGTGGCAAGGCGCGCCCTTGATTTGCACCTCTCCTCTTTAAAGAAAAAAGCAAAAGAGGGGGGAGAGCCGCCCTCTTTGGATGATTTGATAAAATCAATACAAAATGATGAAACTCTTAATAAAAAAGAAAATGTGCGCGGGCCCCTTCTCTCAGCCCTCGGAGACCTTGCATACATGCGCCTTATCGCAAAATCCGACTCTATAAATTCCTCAATAATTTCCCCCGGCACTCTTACGGTAATAGACCTCTCATCAATTGATGATTTGAGAAAAAAGCAGATGATAGTAGCATATTATGGGCGCAAATTTTTCAGGCAAAGGAAAAAAGGCGCTATTCCTCCTTATGTGATGCTTGTTGAGGAGGCGCACAACTTCTGCCGCGAGCGCGCAGAGAAAAGCATGGCTCTCTCAAAGCCAATAATTGAGACGATTGCAAGAGAGGGAAGAAAATTCGGCGCATCTTTGTGCCTTATTTCCCAGCGCCCCGTGCATTTATCCACTACCGCACTCTCGCAATGCAATTCAAACATAATTTTGAGAGTAACAAACCCGTTTGACTTAAAGCATATAGGCGAGAGCTGTGAGGGAATAGATTCCACTACTCTAAACTCAATTACTTCTTTGCGCGTGGGCGAGGCATTAATAATAGGGGAAGCTGTTGGAGTGCCGGTATTTGTAAACGTGAGAAAAAGAAAGTCAAAGACGGCGGTGCGCGGGGAATCTTTGGAGCAAATAGCAAAAGAATTTGAGGAAAAAAACAAAATAAAAGAAGATGAGATAGAGGCATTTCTCTAAGCCGGCGCATGGGCATTTTTATAAATGCTACTTCTGTTATTTTGGCGTGGAACGCAAGGGGCATAAGGGAAAAAACTTTTTTACATATTCTTGCCAGTGTGTTTCCTCTCAAAATTTTTCTTTGGCTTTAATTAAATTGCTAAAGAGGCTATGTGGGTGAGCATTATGCAGAAATTCGGCTTTAATTCAACAATATTTGTTTTTTGCATGCTTTTTTTCGGCGCATTTGCGTTTGCAGGCATGCTGGACCCTCCTCCCATAGGCAATCAGGATTGTGTTTACCGCCCAGAGCTTGACAGGGTGATATGCGGCCCGCCAACAACGCCTGTGGTTCCCAATCTTCCGGAGTGCGGCTTTGCGCCCGGCTCGCTTGGCGACACTGCCACCTGCACGGGTTCATGCCCTGTCGCGGCAATGCAATGCCAGGCATTTCAAAAGCAAATAGGGGAAGATGCAAATATTGTGGAGACAGGCTGTGCATGTGTTTGCCCTTCAAATTTGAGAAAGGATTGCGAGGCTCTTAGCAAGGATGGCGCAGTTGCAACATTTGATGAGAAAACATGCGGCTGCTCAGTGGTTCCTCCAAAAACCGGTCCCTGTGGCTCAATCCTCTCATCCTTTTCAACAGGCATTGCCTCATCAGTAGGGGGCGGGCTTAAATTCAGGGTAAAGGGCGCAAGCGGCACAAATGTCCTAATAGATGTGATTGACAAAAATAACCAAGTAGTAGGCACAATATCTGCGCCAATAGGCGGTTTTTCCACTTATACAAGCAAGGACGGAACCACAATAACCTTTGAGGTAATAGGGCCAGGGGCGGGAAAAGACACCCTATTGCTTAACATTTATCCTGCATGCCCTGCAGGGCAGCAGCTCAATCCTGAAACATGCGAGTGCGAATGCGCCCCAGGCGCCCAAGAGGCGTGTGTGGGTGTGTGGATTGAGAAAACATGCAAATGCATTGACACAATAACAATACGCTCATGCCAGACTCCCGAGAACGAACTTGGCAAAAAAGAAGATTTGCAGGATAGTGACATGAAAGTGCCAAACTCGCTAAAATACTGCCGAGATGACTGCAAAGACACATATGACGAGGCGGGCAACCTGATATTTGATTCTGTTTGCTCTGTTGAAAAAAGCGGATGCAAATGCTCATCGCCTGATGAAATTCCGGAATCCGAGTCAGCGTGCGCATACACATACCCTGACTGCAACGGGGTTTGCGGAGAGGACGGCACAAAATGCGCAAAAGATGAGAAAAGCGGCTCATGCATATGCGCGCCCCTGCCCGGGCTTTGCAGCTATTGCACAGACATTTCCCTAGAAGGGCTTGATGAAAATTACGCCTCTCTTGCATGCACTCAAGGATACTGCAATAAGGGCGAAGTTTGCAAAATAATATATGACGGGGGAATTCCTGACAAATGCATTTGTGTGCAGGAGGATGCTGCCCCTCTCTGTGAAAACCAGGACACCGGCGCGTGTGAGGCGGGGCTTTGCACTGAGGGCAAAAAATGCCAGCTTGTAGAGAGAGGCACAGGCGAGCAGTGCGCATGCATAACTCCTCCTGATGCGCCAACATGCGCAGACTGCTGCACCTCTTTGGATGCAACTTCATGCACTTTAGGGTTATGTGAAAATGGGATGGATTGCGCAGTAAATGAGGCAGGAGACGCGTGCGAGTGCGCCCCGGCTCCATCATATGGATGCGGCAGCGAGGCAGATACAATAGATGACGGAGACATATGCACAGGCGACTGCCCGTACGGGCAGTATTGCTCAGTGGCAGAGGACGCAAGTGATGCCAACATACTCTGCTCATGCATAACCGCGGCAAGCATTAATGAGGAATGCTCTGCAACCGCCCCCTATTGCAACGGAATTTGCGGCGAGGACGAGGATGGAAATGCGCAATGGTGCAAGAGCGGCGAGGGCGGAGGGTGCTATTGCACAAGCGAGGGGGGCACAAAAATATCTGTAAGTGTTGCCGTGGGCTCTTCATCAATAAAAGTGGGGGAGACGGCAACAATAACCGCAACCGTGCGCGAGGGCGGCTTGCCTGTGCAAAGCGGAGTATCCCTTTTCCGCCTTGGCTTTAGCTCAAAAGAGGCAGCAATTTCAAAGGGCAAAGCATCTGTTACAGGCAAATGCTACAGCGTTGGCACAATAAGCGCATATGCATATTACAAAGGAATATCCGGCTATGCGGCATTTAATTGCGTAGAATAAAGGTGTTAATGATGAAATTCCGCAATATTTTCGCAGTGTTTGCAATATTGGCAATATTTGCCTCTCTTGCATTTGCACAGGCTCTTGCAGGCTCTGGCACTGATGCCGCCTCAGGCATGGCAACAGGCGCAGGGAAAAATTCAGAAGCCGGCGCAAGCCCGAAAATAATTGCGGGAATAGTCGGCGCGGATGCGGATATTGTTGCGGCAATAGTGGATGATGCGCAGGCATGCGGCATGGATGCCAATTCAAATGTTTGCGCGGGCTCATGCGAAAATGAGGGGGAGGAATGTGTTTTGCATGATGTCAACGGGACTGAGCGGTGTGAGTGCAAAAAGGCAACAAACTGCTCCGAAACAACAATAAAAGCAGGGCAAGAGGATATCCTCTCATCAATAGGCAAATTTTTCAGCTCAATATTTAATGCAATTATCGGGCAAGAGCCGCAGAAGAAAGAAATTCTTGCAGCCCCAGCAACCGCACCCGGCGGCTCAATATGCGTAAACGACTGTTCTGCGGGCTATTTCTGCAATTCCCAATGCCAATGCGAGGAGCTTGAAATAATTGTTCCTCTGCAGTGCGCTTTTGGCGAGGGATTGCCTGCAGGGCAAAACACTCTTTGCACCGACGACTGCGCGGCTTACTATGGGCCATATGGCGAATGCGATTCCGCCACCTGCACCTGCATAAACACCTCCTGTGCCAACGGCGGCGGAATTGTAAATACACAGTTTATGTGCGGATTTGATGATTGCGCATCGTTGTATGGAAACAGCTATTATTGCAATTATGAAATCTGCGGCTGCGAGCTTAACCAAACTCTGAGCGAGGAAAACCAAACAGAGGAAATTATTTTCTGCTCGCAGGGGGGCAAATACAACAACGGCTCATGCGGAATAGATGACTGCGCCTTGGCATTCGGGAAAAACTATTTCTGCGACCAAACCATTTGCCAGTGCGCGTCAAATGTTAGCAATGCCTCAACAGAGCTTCCAATTATACAGCCGGTTATTCCGGCAATTCCGCCAACCCTCACCACCACTTCAACTCCGAACGCAGATGGCAAGAGCGGCACGATTAAAATAACTCTTGAAGGAGATGTGCCTGCAGGAAAGCTTTCTGTAAATTTGGCAGGAGTGTCTGCAACGCACACAATCGCAGAAGGGCAATCTGCCGACACTTTTGAATACACCTGCATGTTTACCGGAAGCTCTGCCACCTACACCGCCAGATACACAAGCGATGCCGGCTCACTCTCCTCCACAACAAGCGGGCAGGTCGCATGCGTAGGCGGGCAGATTGAGGGCACCAAGAGCGAGAATTAATCTCTTATTTTGCAGGCGCGGGCTTTTATTGCAAAAGCCCTTTCCATTCTTTTAGGCAAAGCCCAATCTTTTTGGTTTTTAAACATTCTTTCTCATTTATGTTGCATGGATAGGCGAATAAGAAAAACAATTTTTTTGGTTCCAGCTTTTGCAGGGGCGGTTTTTGCCGTTCAGTGTGAGGGATGCGAGGGGCTGAAGTGCGTAGGATGCGCCCTCTCAGACATGTGCACCGAGCTTACAGGAGTTCTTCCCATAATGTCAATGCTTCTTGTGATAGGCGCAGGAATAGTATATTCCGCAGGCCAGCTTATGGGCGCGGAAACAAGGGCACGCGCAAACGTGTGGGCAACCACAATGATAGTGGGCGCAATAATAGGCATCTTGATAGTGGTCGCAGCTCCCCCTATAATAAACACGCTTGGCGCAGGGGATCTGAATTGCGGCTACATCATCAAATAAGAAAACTTCCCCGCCATCCCGCCTGCTAAAATTAGCAGCAAAAGAAATTTTCCTACCCTACCATCCCGCTTGCCCAAAGCCCGAGGTAAGCAATCAAAATATAGCGCAAAATCCTACCTGCCATGCACCAGAAAATAAAATTCTGCCACCTCATTTTCAAAATTCCTGCAAGCATTCCAGCAATGTCAAAAAAAGGATTTGGCACAAGTGAGAGCAAAAATATCGCAACAGCCGCGTGTTCGCGTATTGCGCTTTTTTGCAATTTTATAAGAAAATTAGCGGTCTTATCCTTTGTTTTAAGTATTTTATGCGACCCCCTTCCCACAACAAAGCCGGACAACTCCCCTATGGCAGAGCCGACTCCGGCAATTATGCCTACAAAAAGCGGGTTTAGCACAGAGCCCAAGGAAATTATTGCCAGCTGCATGGGCGCAAGGGGCACCAAGATGCTTGCAGAAGAGAGAAGGGAGAGGAAAAATATTCCCAAATAAGACCATTTGCCCATAATGCCTACAAGCATGGGGGAATAAACCCAAATTAGCGCCGATACTAAGAATACGGCGCAAATTTCCAATATGCCTATGGCAAGCCCCTGCTTTTTGCCTTTTGCAAGAACCTGCGTGTGTTCCGGTTTCTTTCTCATCCATCCGATTTTGGATGCAAGAATTAAAAGCGCATCTTTTTAGCAACCCGCATTTTCCAACCCAGCACCCCAGCATTTTTGAAAATATTTTCTTTTGCAACTTTTTCAGCATCCGCCTATTTTGAAAACGCCCGCATTCCTTGCAAGCAAAAAAGATGGAATTTCTTATGGATTTATATACCTCGCATCCGTTTTTTTAGCGTGTTTTCTATGGCGGCAAAAGCGGATTCAAGCGAAGGGGAGATAAGGGAGGACTTTTTGGGAAGAGTTGCAATACTTGCGCCAGGAAGGGCAAAGCGCCCCCACGACTTTAAGGCAGAGGTGCCAAAAAAAACCACTCCAAAATCAAAATGCTTTTTCTGCCCCGGAAATGAAAATCTCACCCCTCCTGAAATTGAGCGCACTTCTTTGCCAAGCAAAAAAGGATGGCAAAACAGGGTATTTTCAAATAAATTTCCTGCACTTAATAAAGGGTGGCACAGAGCCTACGGGATGCATGAGGTGCTTGTGGAAACTCCTGAGCACTCAAAAACACTTTCCCAGCTTAGTGAAAATGAAATATTTCTTTATTTGAAAATGGCCGCAAAAAGGCTAAAAGCGCACGCAAAAGACAAAAAAATAAAATACACCTCAATTTTCAAAAATGAATGGGAGGCGGCAGGCGCATCCTTGGAGCATACTCACACCCAATTAGTAGGAATGCCATTCGTGCCACCTTACGTGAAACAGCAGCAAAAAGCATGCAAAAAGCCATGCCATTTCTGCTCTATTAATAAAAACAAAAAATTCCCAAAAATATATTCAAACTCAAATTTCACCCTTCTCTGCCCATATGTATCAAAATACAAATATGAATTATGGATTGTGCCAAAAAAGCACATCGGCTCAATAGTTGATATGGATGATAAAACCCTTCTCTTGCTGGCGCAAATTCTCTCAATCGCATTAAAGACGCAGGATTCTTACCTTGGATATCCCCCTTACAATATTTTGTTTCATCTCTCCCCCCACCATTCCAAAGGGTTTCATATGCACCTTTCAATCACCCCCAGAATTGCAAAATGGGCCGGCTTTGAGCACCAAACAGGGGTAATAATGAATTCGGTGCGCCCGGAAATAGCCGCAGAGGAATACAAGGTAAACCTGATAAAATAAGGCGCAGCAGGCACCGGATTTGCGCGAGCAGGGCTTGGCAGAACTATCGCAAAGCCGATAAAATAAGGCGCCGCGGGGCAAGGGCGCAAATATGGGCGGCGAAGTTAATTTAATAAAATAACAAACCCATCCTTAGCACATGTATTCTGCTCAAATTGAGGCGCAGCTAAAAAAGCTTGGCATAAAAATAGGCGACATAATATCTGTGCAAAAGGGGGGGCAGGCATTTGAGGGAATGCTTATGCCCCGCCCGGACGCCGGGGATACGGGCTCTCTTGTGATAAAGCTCTCAACAGGGTATAACGCGGGTGTTAGGATGGAAGGCTCAAAAATAAAAAAAATAAAAGACGGGGGCGCAAGCTTTGAGAAAAAGCAGGCGCAAAAAAATTCCTATTTTGCCGGCGAGAAGGGAAGCCACATAACACTTCTCTCCACAGGGGGCACAATAGCCTCTCGCATAGATTACAAAACAGGCGCGGTTGACCCGCAAATAGACGCAAAATCCCTTGTGGGTGCATACCCCTCTTTAAAAGAATTTGAGCCGATAAAATGCAATTCAATTTTTTCAATCCTCTCCGAGGACATGAGCCCGCTGCATTGGGAAAAAATAGCCCAGGCAATAAAAAATGAATTTGATGGGGGCGCGCAAGGAGTTGTAATAGCGCACGGCACAGACACCATGGGTTACACCGCCGCAGCCCTCTCATACTCGCTTGAGAATTTGCCTGCGCCTGTGGTGCTAACAGGCGCCCAGCGCTCCCCAGACCGGGCATCAAGCGATGCTCCGCAAAACATATTCTGCTCAATGGCGGCCGCCCGCGCGAATTTCGCGCAGGTGTGCATATGCATGCATGCCTCCACAAGCGACACATTAAACCATCTTCATATAGGAACCCGCGTACGAAAGGCGCACACTTCAGGAAGATGGGCATTCAAATCAATAGGCACCCGCCCACTAGGAGAAGTGAATCCAAAAGGGGGAGAGGTAAAATTAAATTCATCAGCTATTGCGCGAGACATGAAAAGAAAAATAAATTTAAAAAACAAATTCTCATCAAACGTGCACCTTGCGTGGATTTATCCGGGGATAAATTCAAAAACAGTTGAGAAATGGGCAGAATACGACGGAGTGGTATTGGCAGGCACGGGCTTGGGGCATGCGCCAATAGATGCTGCCAATCCAAATTCAAAAGCATCCATTTTGCCAGCATTGCGCTCTTTGGTTGATTCAGGAATTCCTGTTGCAATGGCGCCACAATGCGGGGAAGGAAGGGTAATTCACGGCACATATTCCACAGGCACTTATCTTGCAAACGCCGGAATAATAGGAAACGGGGCAGACTGGCTTGCAGAAACCTGCTATGTGAAAATGTGCTGGGCATTGGGGCAGGAAAAAGACGCTAAAAAAATAAAAGAAATAATGCTTCGCCCAATGCATGGGGACATAACATCTTTTTCATTAATAGGGGAGGAATAAAATATGCTTTGCGGGCTTGAGATACACCAGCGGCTTGAGGGAAAAAAGCTTTTCAACTCATGCCCTACTCCCTTACCAGACCAAAAGCTGCCGGAGAATTGCGCGCGTATTACAAGAATGCTAAATACCGCCGCAAGCGAACTCGGGGTAATAGATTCAGCCTCCAAATTCGAGCATTCGCGCTCGCGCACATTTGAATATCTTGCCCCTGAGGATTTTTCCTGCCTTGTTGATTCTGATGAAGAGCCTCCCACATCCATAAATAAAGAGGCGCTTTTGCAGGCACTAAAATTCTCAAAGCATATAAACGCCTCAATAGTTGATGAGGTGCAGGTGATGCGTAAAGCCGTAACAGACGGCTCAAATCCGTCCGGCTTTCAGCGCACTTCCCTCATATCAATAGGCGGCGAGCTAAAATACGAGGGAGGGGAAATACCAATCACCTCATTGTGCATAGAGGAGGAGAGCGCGGGAATAATTTCTTCCAATCCTGATTCTGTCAGCTACCGGCTTGATAGGATGGGAGTTCCATTAATAGAAATCTCAACAGAGCCTGTATTTACCTCCGCGGAAGAGGCGGCAAAAGGAGCGCAGGCGCTGGGAATGGCATTGCGCATGCTGGATAAGGTGATGCGCGGGCTTGGCACCATACGCCAGGATGTAAATGTTTCAATTCCGGGAGGCGCGCGCGTTGAAATAAAAGGGTTGCAGGATTTGCACCTTCTCAAAACCCTTGTGGAAAACGAGGTGAGACGGCAGGAGGCGCTTGCAAAAATATCTGCAGAGATTAAAAAAAGGCATAAAAAAATGCCCACTTCTCTTCCCTTTGAGGATGCAGGGGAAATATTCTTATCAACAAAAAGCAGGCTAATTTCAAAAGCTCTTGAGAGCGGAGGGGCTGTATTGGCGGCAAAGCTTCCCCTTTTTGCAGGAATCCTTGGCACAGAATTATATTCCGAAAAAAGGTTCGGCTCAGAACTCTCTGATTATGCGAAGCAGGCAGGAGGGGTAAAAGGGCTTATCCACTCGGATGAGGATATGCAAAAATACAGCATTTCTCCACAAGAAGCCGAAGCCCTGAAGAAATTTTTGAAAATAAAAAAAGAAGACGCATTTATTTTAATAGCAGACAAAAAAGAGAGGGCAGAGCCTGCAATAATAGCCGCCCTCTCCCGCGCGCTTGTGCTTTGTGTGCCAGGAGAGACAAGAAAGGCGGATGAGAAGGGCGGCTCATCATTTATGCGCCCTTTGGCAGGCGCGCACCGCATGTATCCGGAAACCGATGTGCGCCCAATCCTAATTACAAAAGAGCTTTTGCAGGAGGCAGGGGAGCTTGTATCTGTGGGAAAGAGGGAAAAAGAGCTTTGCTCTCTTTTAGGGGATGATTTTGGAAAAAGAATGCTGCGCTCGCGCAATCTCCCTCTTTTCGAGCGCCTTATCGCAAACGGCGCGGACGCAAAGCTGGCAGCCATTACTTTGGAGCAGACGCTTGTGGCTTTGAGGCGCGAAGGGATAGATATTTCCTTAATAGGCGAGGATTCTCTTATGGAAATTTTCTCGCTTTATAAAAATGAAAAAATAACAAAAGCTTCATTTGAGCCTCTGCTTCGCCTCTGCTCCGGCTCTCCGGAAAAAAGCATCGCCTCTCTTGCAAGGGAAAATAATTTGCAGAAAATAAGCGGGCAAGAGCTTGAAGCATTATGGAAAAAAGAGGGGGGAGACATGAGAAAATTCATGTCAAAATACGGGCTTGTCGCGGATGCGGCAGAAATTATGAAAATGGCAAAAAAGAAAAATTAATTTACCAACCTATGAAACTCTTTTAGGGCATGATGAAAATTATCCAAGTTCGCGTCAATTAAAAATTCCACTTCGTCAAGGTATCTTTTTTCTCTTGCATTTTTGCAAAGCTCTTTTATGGTGGCTATTGCCTCAGTTGCTGCACTAAACCATCCTTTTTTTTGCTTATAGCTCATATCCTTGTCCTCTGCAACCGAGAACATATGATATAATATTTCTTTTACCATATCCAGCATTTCCAAAGCATTGTCTTTACTGAATTTATTTTTATCCATTTTCCTTGCCATAGCTGCAATTTTGAGCATCTTCTCAACACCCGGGTAACCCTTAGACAACTTTTTTAGGGGGGTCCCTCTAACCAAGCCCTGTCCAATACCTTTTTGCGTATTATCAAAATCAGGTGAATTCATGTTAAGCAAAAATTTCATATAAGAATAATTGTCTTTATCCTTTTTGCTAGTGTAAAAGTTGTTTAGAGCCTCTAGGGTTTCGGTCGCAGTATCAAGCCACTTTTCTTCTTCATGGCCAAGGTCATTATTCTTGGTGATATCAGCCATTCCATTCCTAATAGATTTTATGGTATTTTCAATCTTTCGCCTTTCCTCCCTGCCGACTCTATTTCTTGTAATTAGCACACTTACTCTGTCTTTAAGCTTACTCATGTCCTCAATGCGGGGGTAGCTTGTCTTAAAAATCCCTGATTTTAAGGGTGCCCCCCCGAAGAATCCTAAATTAGTGGTGCCTTTACCTGCCTCTATATTTTTGTTTAGTCTAATTTCCATATACTTATCCCCATTATTTATTACTTTCTAACATTTTTAATACTTTGCAGGCTTATATCCATCAGGATACAGGTAATCCTTGTTATCTTCAAACTTCTTTTTCCCATACCATAAGATTTCCAGCATATCGCGCGAATACTTCAAATAATGCGGATCAGGGCTGTGAACTTCCAAGGTGATGGTGCTGTCATAAAATGCTTTAAGCTTTGCAACAACTGCCTCAACATCCATCTTTCCCGCGCCAAGAGGCAGATGATCGTCGTTAAACCCGAAATTATCATGCAAATGCACATGCGCCACTTTTTTTGAAAACTCTCTCACATATTCCTCAAAGCCTGCCCCTCCGCGCAAAGAGGCATGCCCAATATCAAGCGCCATTTTTATGTCAACTTCGGAAAATATTTTTTTAAACTCTTTAATGGTGCAAGCCCTATTTGATGTATTTTCAATAAGCAAATTCACGCCTTCTGCTTCCGCATATTTTTTAAGAGATTTCAAATTCTTTATAGTGTTTGCAACCATATTAACATTTGACTGCAATGATGGGGAAAGGCTTGCCTCTGCATGCAAAACCGCCTTTTTTGCCCCAAGGGAGGCGGCGGCTTTTATTACCTCTTCAAATTCCTTGTTTGTTGCTTTTTGTATTCCCTCATAAGGATGAGAAATTGAAAAATACCAGGGAAAATGCGCCACAAGCCCCAAATTATAAGAGGAGAGGGCATCCAGTATTCTCTTTTTTTGCTTTTGCACAACCCAGGATGAGGCATGGGGGTATTCAAGCGTCAGCTCCAAATAATCAAAATTCATCTCGCCAAAAGAGTGTATCTGCTCGATTATCTCTTTGTGCGGATTGTTCATTGCCCCTATTATCATATTATTACCTTGCCTGCAAAAGGGTAAAAAGATTAGCATATGCTGCCTACAGGCATTTTTTTGCCTGCTATCACTACAGATGGCTCTTCCTCTAATGCAAATTTTTGCTTCCCAAGCATAACATACGCTTTAGGCTGCCTGAAAATTATGTGCATAATGCCATCTTTCATCTCGTACTGGGGGCGCACATCCTCTTCTTTTTGCATAAGTGATTGCGGCGCTTTCTCATTTTTTTCCATACCACTTATTAACACATTTAACCCTTTTAAAGGTATGTTTATTTATGGGCAATTATGTATTTGAATAATAGCACTCTTTTTTATATGCTCCCCTGCAAGAGAATATATCAGCTTTAATTTTAGGTGAATTGATGGATGAGAAAATTTTTGCGTCAGCAAAAGAGCTTCGAGTAGGAAGCTATCTTTTAATTGACGAGACCCCTTGCAGGATTGCAAGCATGGACAAGTCAAAGCCCGGAAAGCACGGAGCCGCAAAGCTTCGCATAGTCGCAATAGGCATATTTGACAACAACAAGAAAAACTGGCTCGGCTCAACAGATTCTGATGTCGAGGTGCCTGTGATAGAGCGCTCAAACGCGCAAATAGTATCTGTAAGCGGAAAAACCGCGCAGCTTATGGACACCAAAACCTTTGAGACATTTGAGCTCACAATTCCTGATGAATTTATCTCTGTGGCAGAGCCGGGAAAAGAGGCAGAGCTTATGTCTGCCATGGGAAAGCGCGCAATACAGCGAATAAAATAATTTTTTAGAACTTAAGGTGAAAAAATGGACTTTTCTATAACTGAGAAAAAAGACAATAATGCAATGGGAAGGCAGGAAATAAGCTTTTCAATGGGTTTTGATTCCGCCGTCCCTTCCCGCTCCCAGGCAAGGCAGGCTCTCTCAAGCGCCATTTCAATCCCTGCCGAGAGGATAGTGATTGTAAAAATTGAGGGAAAATACGGCTTGCATGAGGCATCCGGAATTGCGCATGTTTATGCAAATGCCGAAGATGCAAAAAAAGAAAAAGAATATTTGCTAAAGCGAGACGGGCTTGTCTCTGAGAAGAAAGAAGGGGAGGCGCCGGCTGAAAAGAAAGAGGAGAAGCCGGCAGAGAAAAAAGAAGAGAAGAAAGAAGAGCCCAAAAAGGAAGAAAAGAAAGAGGAGAAGCCGGCAGAGAAGAAAGAAGAGCCCAAAAAGGAAGAAAAGAAAGAGGAGAAGCCGGCAGAGAAAAAAGATGAGCCCAAAAAGGAAGAAAAGAAAGAGGAGAAGCCGGCAGAGAAAAAAGATGAGCCCAAAAAGGAAGAAAAGAAAGAGGAGAAGCCGGCAGAGAAGAAAGAAGAGCCCAAAAAGGAAGAAAAGAAGGAATAAAATAATTTTATCAGGATGTGTTTATTATGGCAGACGAGAAAAAACCAGCGCCAAAAAAGAAAAAAATAAAGGCATACGCGCGGGGAAAGGCATGCCCCAAATGCGGAAGCGGTGTGCGCTTAGGCGAGCACAAAAACAGGCGCTCATGCGGCAAGTGCGGCTATTTTGAGAAAAAATAATTTCTTCTTTTTTCCAACCGTCTCAAGCTAATCTATTTGTATATCTGCGCACTATTTTGCAGAATCTTTAATTTTATCTTTTTACCAACACGGCTCTGCAAGGCGCCCCATCCCTCGCCTCTTTTAGCGGAAGCGGAAGGCAAAACAATTCATATTCTCCAAATTCTGCCCCAGAGAGGTTAAGGTTCTCTATTATATAGCAATTATTCTCAAACAGCTTTTTATGCGCAGGAAAATCCTTGCTCTGCGGCGGGTCGGCAGAGCATGCGTCCATTCCAATAAGCACCATTCCCTCATCAAGCAAATATTTTAGCACATCCGCAGGAATAGGATTTTTTGGCAAAGAATAAAGCTTCTCAAGAGGCGCATCGCCCTCATTTATTTTGAATAAAATTCTTTTTCTTGCCTCTTTTGAAAATTTCTCAACATGCTTTTTTAGCTCATCCGCATCTTTTGGCCATGGGCATACTATGCATTTGCCGCAAAGCGCAGAGAGCTTATCCTCCCCCCCGGCATAATCCTCTCTCATATGCCCCGGAAAATCAACATGGGTGCCAGTATGCGTTGTCATAGAAATTTTTGTAGTGTGTATTGTGTGCCCCTCCACCTTCATTTCCTCTCCGTGAATTTTGGGGTTCTCACTCCCCGGCCATACAGGCGTATTATTGCAAATTTCATATGTTATGTCAATTATTCTCATTTACATTACCATATCCACGCGCCATTTTTGCTCTATCCAAGCTTTTTTTGCATCAATTGCTTTTCCCTCTTTTAGCAATCTCGCCCCAAGCAAAGAAATCATGGCGCCATTATCCGCATTATATTCATTTTCGCAAGTGCCTGCTTTTGCGCCGTGCGATTTTGCCATTATTTGCATCATTTTCATCAATTGCTTATTTTGCGCAACCCCTCCGCAAACAAGCACCTCTTTTTTGCCTGTAAGCATAAGCGCCCTCTCGCTTGCCTCGCAAAGCTCGCAAAAGGCGGTTTTCATAAAAGAATTGCAAATTTGCGCCTCATCCATTTTTCCTATCTGGCTTTTTGCGTAAGTGAAAAGCCCTGAAAATGCAAAATTCATCCCCTTAACGGTGTATGGCATTAAATGAAACTTCTCTGTCTCTGCCGCCTTTTTTGCCAATATCCCGCCGTGCGCAAATTTGTATCCCAGCTCCCTTGCAAAAGAGTCAAACAAATTTCCAACCCCGATATCCAGGGTTTCTCCAAGCACCAAATACCCGCCTTCTTTCCCCGCCAAAAACTTTTTCCCCTTTTTTGCAGCCCGAAAGCTTTTTCCCGCATTTTCTTTTTCCGGTTTTTTTTGCTCAATTATTATCTGCGTATTTCCTCCGCTAACATACAAAATTAAGGGGTCGGAAAATTTGCAAATGGCTTTTCCAACCTCTATGTGCGCATGCGCATGGTTTGCAGGCAAAAGGGGCAAATCATATTTTTGCGCCAAAAAAGAGGCGGCTGTGGCGCCTGTCTGCAAACACGGCCCAAGCCCCGGCCCTGCAGAATAAGCAATTGCCCCAATATTTTTCATTTTTATTTTTGCTTTTTTGAGTGCAAGAGAAATTGTTTGCGCCGCATTTTTTGCATGATGCTCAGCCGCCTTTCTAGGGATTATTCCCTCTCCGGGCGGTGTCTTGTAATATGCCTTCTCGTTTGCAAGAATCTTGTTTTTTGTAGAATCATACACACCTACGCCGAAAGTGTGCGCCGTTGATTCAATGCCGAGGATTTTCATTGTTTTCACTCCTAATTATTTCCATAAATTTTTGTGGGTGCACTATCTTTATTTTACCTATTTTTTTCGTGGCATCTATAAGCCTTTTATCTGAGGTTACCATATATTTACATCCCTGCATAATCCCTTCGGTAACTATTAGTGCATCTTGGGGGGTTAATTTATATTTTGAAAGCAATAGTGTAAGCCAAATAGCATCTAACTTTCTAGGCCTTATATACTTTATCATTTTTGAGTCTATAAACCCAGCTTCAAATTGAACTATCCCGCGTATTATCTCATACTTATCTGCTTCAGTAATCTCCATCTTTTCATAATAATAATGAAAATCATATCCCGAGACTCCGTCTTGGGCCATTTTGTCCCAGCAAAGTTTTTCACATATAAGCCTGATAAACTCTGCTTTGGATATATTGGAAATCCTAAAATCTCCCGCAAGCTCTTTTTTTCCTATTCTTTCAAGCAACTCAAAATTAGAATATTTGGATGCTACTTCCCGCTTGAATTTTTTCTTGTTTTCCTCACTTGCCCTTGAAATGGTAAGCCAATTTAATATGACATTAGTATCCAAAAGCGCAGAAATCAACTTACCACCTTATTATCCTGTCCCAGACGCTAATCCGTTTCTCTTGTTTAGCTTTTTTGTGTTTTTTCATCTTACCGCCTTTTTTCCCAACCATTTTATCACCTCTCTAACCGTTTAAAAGCTTACAATAGGGCGGTTTTCCGCTCATTTTTTTGAAGCCAAACGCCCCTCTCTCCGCTCGCCTTTCCTATAATTTGCGCATCTATTTTATATTTTTTGGAAATCTCAATTATTTTTTTCGCATCCTTTTGGGGCGCAACAATTACCATCCCCACTCCCATGTTAAAGGTGCGGTAGCATTCTCGCACATCTTCTACTTTTTTTTCAATTTCTGCAAATATTTCTTTTGCCTCAGGCATATTATCAAGCAAAAATCCCACGCCGGCAGGCGCCCCTATCCTCTCAAGCTTGGAAAACGCCCCGCCTGTAATGTGCGCAATGCCTCTTACTTCGCATCTCTCTATCATTTCAAGCACCGGCGCAACATAAATTTTTGTAGGCACAAGCATTTTTTTGCCCCATTTTTTAACATCTAAAATTTTTCGCGCCAAAGTAAAGCCGTTTGAGTGCAGCCCGGTTGAGGCAAGCCCGACCAAAACATCCCCTGCCTGTATTCTCTCCCCTGTAATAGGCTCTCTTTCCATAATGCCTACAACAGTGAGTGCCAAATCATAATCCGCGCAAGAATATTTTTTATCAGATTTTATCATGTCCGGCAATATGGCAGTCTCCCCTCCGACAAGGGCTATTCCTGCTTCTTTGCATCCTGCAACAAGCCCTTGCATAACCTCATCCACAAGCTTCTCATCAGGGCGCGAGATTGCAATATAATCCACTCCCACTGCTGGGCGCGAGCCGACGCAAACCAAATCATTCACATTCATCGCAACCGCATCTATCCCGACAGTATTATGCACTCCAACCTCGTGCGCAACCAAAATTTTGCTTCCCACTCCGTCGCAGTGAATTGCTAATTTTTTTCCTCCAACCTCAAAGAGCCCAGCATAATGGGCGCTTAGCATGCGCGGAGTATATTTATTTTTGGTTTTTGCAATAAGGGAGTTAATCCCGTCCTTTATTTTGCCTGCCGCCTCAACGTCCACGCCTGTTTGTGCATATGTTTTTGACATATTTTTCTCTTCCCGTTAAAAGCTTAAAAAGATAGGATGCATGGTTATTTTATCGCCCTAAGGGGCTTTGTGGTGGTTTAATGGTTGGTGAGTCGCTTTTCTCAATGCTCTGGGGGGTAATTCTCTCGCTTTTGCAGCTTGTTGTAAGCCTCTCGCTTGCAACCGCAACAGTTTATCTGGGGCTTCGCGCCTTTGACCGCACCACAAAAGGAATAAACGAGATGAAGGAAATAAAGAAAGGAAATGTTGCCGTGGGAATTTTGATGGCAACAATAGTTATCTCAATTGCAAATATAGTGCAGGCAGGGGTGGAAAACCTCACAGCCCTCATAGACCCGACAGCATCTCTTGAGATAATGTCAATAGCTTTGCTTGTCGGGGTTGCCCAGCTTCTTGTGGTGCTTTTTGCAGCAGTCTTCTCAATTAGCGTTGCATTAAAGGTGCTTGAGAAAATAACAATTGACATAGATGAGATGAAGGAGCTCAAAAAAGGAAATGTTGCAGTCGCAATTCTTATGTCTGGAGTGCTTTTGGCGGTTTCCTTTGTGATTCGCGCAGGCACTGTGGGGCTTGTAAAATCAATAGACCCGGCGCTTATCTCCTTTTACCTTGGGGGATAAAACCCCTAAATTTATTTTTTTCAGGCAAAACAAGCTATTTTTGCTTTTTTGGCAGCCCAATCCCATATTATTATATAGTTTAGTCTTTCAACCTAATTATATAGATGCATTTTTTTCAGATTTTGCATTACTTGAGGTGTAAGCATGAAAATATCAGAAGTAAGGCCAGGAACAGGAAACGTCTCAGTTGAGGGCGAAGTAACCGCAAAGGATGAGCCGCGCGAGGTAGTAACACGCTATGGCAAAAAGACGCGGGTTGCAAACGCTGTCATGAAAGATGAATCCGGCGAAATAACCCTCTCACTTTGGGGAGATGACATCGACAAGATAAACGTTGGCGACAAAGTGGGCATAGAGAACGGCTGGGTGTCTGAATTTAAAGGCAATCTGCAGTTATCCGTCGGAAAATACGGCAAACTCACAATAAACGGGCAGAGCGCATCCGATTCTGCTCAGTAAGCTCTTTTTATTTTTTTCTTTTCATATATTATATGCAATACAGGTTTTGTTTAGGGAAACTACTAATTAAATACAAACTTTTGAGGTGTTATTTATGGCAAAATTGGAAGGCCAGCAGAATTCAGCGCTCCCGGAAGGCTCGCATCGCATTATAGGAAGAGATGCTCAGCGCACAAACATAGCAATCGGCTATGCGGTGGCAAGCATAGTGCGCACTACTTTGGGCCCGAAAGGAATGGACAAAATGCTAGTGTCTGATTTGGGCGACATAGTAATCACAAATGACGGGGCAACAATTCTTGAGGAAATGAATGTAGAGCACCCGGTAGCAAAAATAATGGTGGAAATCGCCAAAACCCAGGACAAGGAAGTCGGGGACGGCACCACCTCCGCAGTAATTTTCATGGGCGACTTGTGCAAAGAGGCAAGCAAGCTTCTTGACCAGAATTTGCATGCCTCCACAATAGTCAAAGGCTATATGCAGGCAGCCTCCATGTGCGAGAAATACTTAAACGAGGTGTCAACAGACGTCTCAATAAAAGACACTGCAACCCTTGAGAAAATAGCGCAAATTTCAATGGGTTCAAAGTCTGTCGGCTCAGGAGATGCAAAAAATGCGCTCGCAACCCTTGTTGTAAAGGCAGTATCCCAGGTGGCAGAGAAAAAGGGAAACAAATACTCAGTTGACAACGACCTTATAAAAATAGAGAAAAAGGCAGGGGGCGAGATTAGCGACACCCGCCTGATACAGGGAGTGCTAGTGGACAAGGAAATGGTGCACTCTGGAATGCCAAAAGAGATAGAAAACGCAAAAATAGCGCTTGTTGACTCTGCGCTTGAAATTGAGAAGACAGAAGTGGATGCAAAAATAGAGATAAGCTCACCCGAGCAGATGTCCTCATTTTTGGCGCAGGAGGAGAAGATGCTAAAAGACATGGTTGAGAAAGTAGCAAAAAGCGGAGCCAATGTCCTCTTTTGCCAGAAAGGAATTGATGACATGGCGCAGCACTTTTTGGCAAAGAAAAAAATCTCTGCAGTGCGCAGGGTGAAAAAATCTGACATGGAAAAGCTTGCCCGTGCAACAGGCGCGCGCATGGTATCAGCGCTTGATGATTTGTCTGCAGAGGATTTGGGATTGGCAGGCATTGTGGAGGAGCGCTCAATTGCCGGAGAGAAAATGGTTTTTGTGGAAAATTGCCAGGATGCAAAATCAGTTACAATATTTGTGCGAGCCTCAACAGAGCATGTGGTGGCTGAAGGCGAGCGCGCCATAGTGGATGCAATCGGCGCAGTGTCATCCGCAATAGAGGATGGCAAATATGTTGCCGGCGGCGGCTCAATTGAGATGGAACTCTCCACACGCTTGCGAAAATATGCAACCGAAGTGGGAGGGCGCGAGCAGCTTGCCATCTCTGCTTTTGCAGACGCGCTTGAGGTAATTCCGCGCACACTTTCCGAGAGCGCGGGAATGGATGCAATTGATTCCCTTGTAGAGCTTCGCGCCAAGCACCAGAAAAACGGGCTTGCATTCGGCGTGGATGTTTACAACGGCAAAATATCTGACATGTCCGCTATTGGCGTGTTTGAGCCGGCAAAAGTAAAAAGGCAGGCGATACAGTCAGCATCCGAGGCTGCAAGAATGATTTTGCGCATAGATGACATGATTTCATCCCGTGCAAAGTCGCCTCCTCCGGGAGGCCCGGGCGGAATGGGAATGGGCGGAGACTACTAATCCCACCATTTCTTTTTCCATGCCTGCTCTCTTTTTCAGGCTTTTTTCTTTATTTTGGGGCAAAAGCCCTCTTTTATATATAAACCCCTACCCCACAGTTTGCAAAAGTATATAAACATGTTAGTATCTAAACTGTGTGTGCAAGTGGTATTAACATGTAATACCATGCAATAAAATACTAACAAAAAGTTGAGGTGTGGAAATATGAGCAAAACAAATATGAAAAATGTTGCAACAAACGTGGCAAACAAGACAAAGACTGCCGCAGTAGCAACAAAGAACTTTATTAAGGACAACTACCAGGCTCTTCTATTTACTGGTGCAATGGGCGTTGTTGGAGCTTTTGCAACCGGATGCAAAGACAACCCTGCAGAGCCGGTCAGAACTGTAGAGACAGTCGAAATCAGAGATACTACTGAGATTCCTGTCCCAACACAATACACAAAGAAAGCCCTTCTTGAGCTTAGGGACAATAACAACAACGGCGCACCGATACAAGCAATCGCAACAACTGATGGCGTGCTTTTTGCAAACGGAGTAAAGGCAAAAATTGTGCGCGTAGGGCGCATAGTAGGCGGGGACTATGTAACCACTCTTGAGCTTACAAAAGGGCAGGACACCCTAAAAGCAAAGCTTGCGCTCAACGACAGCACAAATTTCCAGCTCTCAACAGGCGAGGATTACACTCTTGAAAACCTAAACTTGGGCCTTGGAGTGCCTGGCGTAAAAACAAAGGTTTTGGTTTATGGATTTGAGGGACAGGACACAACAGGCAAGCAGCCTGCTTTTGGAACCTTCCTTAACCTCGGAGAAATCAACACGTTTGACTACACTAAAGTTGTTTTCCCGAACAAAACAAACTACAAGATGAAGCTTGAGGTAGGCGATGCCCTTAACGGGCCAAACGGCACGCAGGCATTTATTAAAGGCAAAAGCAAGACAAACATGACATACAGCGCAGGCGACACCATCAACCTCAACGAGGAGCTTACTGGCGTGCTCGGAGACCAGGTAAAGGAGGCGTCTGTTGAAACAAACCTTGTGGTAAAGGATGCGAACGGCAACATTCTTTTCAGCACAGGGGACATTGTTGTGGCATCAGGAAAGGCAAATACCTTCGAGGATGTGCCTTCAGGGGAAACCTCCGGGACAATCACCAGCACCTGCAAGGTTGTTGTGAATGGCGCATACGTAAACTCCTCAGGCACCCCGAACGCGGAGCCGACCGAGTTTGTTCTTGACGTGACCATCTACGAGAATAAGCAGGCGGATGGAACATATGGCAAGGTATCCAACGTGGTTATCGGGCAGACAAAGCAATACGCAAACCTTGGCACAAGCCTTGGCTATGACGGGCTTGTCTTGGAAAGCTTGAACAGCTCCGAAATCATAAACGCCATCAAGCAGAAGAAGGGAGGAATCTCAAACTAAGGTGGAACACAAATCCACTTCCCTTTTATTTTTCTGGCATTTTTTTGCCGGGCAGGGGGGCAGTTTTGGCAAAACCCTTGGCGAAATGGAAAACTTTTCGCTCGGGTGCATAATTCTGTCTTGGATCGCTTGCACCTTGAGTTTTGGGATAACTTTCCATTGCGCAAAATCACCCCAACTTTCCAGCCAAAACCCCAAACTTGCCCGGTTTTTGTTTTTTAAAAACCCTTATATTTATCTATTTTAAGGCGTAAAATAAGAATTTTTCATGCTTATAAATTAAAAAACATGGGTTTTTATTTCGTGCTTTTTTTATATTATATGCTGTTTTTATAAAAAAAATGAGCAACAGTTGATACTCCTGTTTATATACATCCTATACTGTTATTTGAATTAGTTGTTTTCCAAGCAACAAAAATATTAAGCGATCTAGTTTGAAAAAGATGGTGGTTTAGATGAAACAAGTTACAGTAATAGTGGCTGATGAAGTGGGAAAATTGGCGGACGTGTCATTTATCTTAGGAAAATCCAAAATTAACATAGATTCCATCTCGGTAGGAAAAGTGGGGGACAAGAGCATCATCAACTTAATGGTAAAAAACGAGGAGCGCGCCTCTTCGGTGCTGGAGGCAAACGGCTATCAATGCCTAAAATCCGACGTTTTGGTGGTGCGCCTATTCAACCAGCCCGGAGAGCTTGCCAAGCTTACAAAGCTTCTTAGCGACAACAAGGTGAGCGTTGAGAGCGCCACAGTGGTCACTCAGGGGCCCAAATATTCACTCTATTCCATGAAGGTAGACAAGCACTCAAAGGCGGAAAAAGTGCTTGGGAATTACCTTAGGATAGAGGATTAATTCTTCTTTTTTTTCTTTTTTTTGCTAAAAAAATATTTTGGTTAAAATGATTTGGGCCCGCGCGGGATCGAACCGCGAGTCTTCTGCGTGTAAGGCAGACGTGTTAACCATTCCACCACGAGCCCGTAAATGTTGTTATTTCAATTTCAAATTTATAAGGCAGACGTGTCCCTCAGATGCGAAGCATCTGGGGGCGCGACAGCGCATCAGCGCTGGCTGCGTAACCATTCCACCACGAGCCCGTAAATGTTGTTATTTCAATTTCAAATTTATAAGGCAGACGTGTCCCTCAGATGCGAAGCATCTGGGGGCGCGACAGCGCATCAGCGCATCAGCGCTGGCTGCGTAACCATTCCACCACGAGCCCAATAAAATAGCCCCCACCGGATTTGAACCAGTGTCTGCAGGTATCCTCGGGTATTTTGCCGCTTTAGGCAAGAAAATCCCTCCAGAGCCTGCCATCCTTGACCGCTAGACGAGGGGGCTGCTAAATGCAATAAGGGTTTTATGCTTATCAAAGGTTAAAAAACATGCCAGAGCGCGCATTCTGCACATCGGAGGAAGATCCAATAGTTTTATATAATTTCTATTCTTAGAAAATTTCAATGAAATGGCTTATTGCTTTATTGCTTCTTTTAGGCTCTGCATTTGCAATCCAATTTCCAAACGAGCTTCCAGCGGCGGGAGTAAACCTTTTGGAAGTGCAATTTGAAGACGGAATAGAATACGGCTATTATGCAAGCGAGGGCAACCAGGTGGTTCTTATAATCGGCGTTGAGGACATGGGTGCCGACGAATGGGCGCAGATAGAGGAGGAGTATATCTCAAACAACCTTGCAAAAAGAGTTGACATTGACACTACTTATTATTACATATGTGAGGAATCAGACGAGGACATGAAATGCTTTATGGACGCTTATAGCGGCGGCAAATATTACACTATAGACATCTCAAACCTGGATATTGACCAATCCGCCACTCTCTCAATAGGCACAAAGGCGGGGCGCGGCATAATGGGAAAATCCGGCGGGGGCATGGGCCCAGTGTGCGCGCCTCCCGCAATAGCGATGCTTGCTTTGGCGGCTCTTGCTATTCGCAGAAAGTAATCTTTTTTGCAAATTTCCCTCTTATTTACGGCAGTATAATATAGATATGTTTATAAACACATTTTACCATATATTATAAGCTATTATAGAGGGAAAACCTTAATTTGGTGAATATTTATGCAAAATAAAATTATTCCGAGAAAGCAAACTGGTGCCTCAAAAGGCATATTAACTGATTTTGCGCTTCGCTCAAAAAATGTGTTTGTAAGCGGATTGACCGGCCTTATGCTATCAACCCCTCTTTATGCAATGGGCCCAAACCCCTCAAACTCATTTGGAAACACAGGAATTGGCGACCCGTGCGAGAAGGCATCAAGCCCCCTTGCGCCCAAAATTCTATATGTGCCTGTGGTGCAAAATTATATGCTAAACGGGTATTCCATAGGCAGCCAAATGCAAATAGCAGAGCCAACAGCGCAGCTTAACTCTCTTTTTGAAACTCCCGGCGCATTTAATGATGCAACCAAGGCAAAAAACTTTTATGGAAGCGGGCAGGGCCCTGCATTTATTCGTGAGATAAACAAAAAGGCGATATTGGATAACCCGCAAATGAAAAATCTTCTTAAAAAAGGAATAACAAATTATAACATAAACCTAACAGCGCCACAGCTTTTCAATATCCTTCACTTTGGAAACAAAACTCCTCTTAATGAAAATTCAAATTGGGATGCAAAGTTTAACGGCCTCTCAGTAATTGTTATGTCAGCACAAGTGGAGCAGATAGACCTTTATGCAAAATATGAGGGCAACAAGGTAACCGCTTATGAGCAAGTAAAAACAAGCATTCTCAACATTCCTGCCATTGACATAAATGCAGCGCTAAAAACTCCTGCAGGCCTCTTTTATTTGGGTGTGGCAGGCACATTTGAGAATAACAGCATAAACAACTTCAGCGTGCCTGCAAAATTCTGCCTTTATGCAACACAGAGCCACCTCTATGACAAAAACGGCGGTGTGGACAGTTCAATTTATTTGCGCCTTGAGAGCATAAAGGCAGTGTTTGACGAGTATGTGAAATTAAATGAGGGCAGCGCATTTTTGAGCATAGGGGACTTTTTCACCCGCTTTATGGCAGGAATTCGGTATCTCAACGCCAAGCCCAACTACGCTTTCGGAATATCCACAAACTTCGCTTATTTGACGGGCAATGATTATGACATAAACGCGCTTGGCAACTGGATGCGCCAGCATGTAAACCCGTATATGGCAGTTGTTTATTTCACGCCTGCAGAAATTGAGAATATGCATCTAAAGGACGGAATGCTTGACTTGCGCGCAGGGGTTGCATACAAAATAAGCAACATGTTCGGTGTTAGCGCGGATGTTTCCTATTTTCCGCTGCAAAAGCTTGAGAACACTGCAGAGCTCTCGGCTTATTTGAGATTTTTGGCGCGCTTTTAGAAAAAGGTTTTTTAAAGCACCTTTTTCACCTTTTTGTTTTCTCTCTCTTTTTTTATATCTGTTGCATCCAAACCCCTTTTATTTTCTCGCACTCTTTTTTTCTTATGCAAATAGTTTACACAAGCCTCTCAAATAAAAAAATTGCCCAAAAATTTGCGAAAGAGGCAATAAAGAAAAAATTTGCAGCCTGTGTTTTTTATTACAAAGTTTCCTCACTCTATTTCTGGAAAGGCAAAATTTGCAAAGAAGATGAGTGGCTGCTTGAATTAAAATGCAAAAACGCGAAAAATGCAATAAAATGGCTGGAAAAAACGCATCCGTATAAATGCCCGATGATATACTCTATAAAGCCGCAAGCAGTTTCAAAAAAATATGAAAAATGGGTGAAGGAAAATTCAAAATAAGAAAATAAACTTAAGAAAATAAAAATTATTCGGGGTGTTGAGATGGGAAAAATATATTTTAAGGTGCATGAAACCCGCGAGGGCTCAATTTTGGCGGCAGCAGACGAGTCTGCGCTCAACAAAAAATATGAAGGGGATGGCAGGGTGCTGGATTTGCAAAAATATGCCTCATTTTACAAGGGCGAAATTGCGGATAAGGAAAAAATCCTCTTAGCATTTGAGGGCTGCCAAAGCGCGAATTTGGCGGGGGAGAGCTCCGTCGCCATGGCAATAGAAAAAGGGCTTGCATCAAAACAGGATATTATGGACATTGGGGGGTGCCCCCATCTTCAGTTATTCTGCATAAATGATAAAAAGTAATATTTAATGTAAAATACAATGCTTAACCTAAAGCTATTTAAAATAAAACGTGGTAGAATGATAAGGAGCATTTTATTATAGGTGGTATGATGGCAAAGATTGTTGTCGCCAAGCAGCTGGCAGGCAAAAAAATAATCACAAATGACGGAGAAGAGCTCGGCAAATTAATCGACCTGACGGTGCATGAGTCAAACGGCAAAATAGAGCACATACTTGTTGAGCCAAACCTTGACAACCCGACAGCGCGCTCAATGAACAAGGATGACGGGCTTATCACCATCACGTATGAGGCTGTCCTTGCATCATCTGACCACATTATCGTCGATAAGAAAAATCTGCGCTAATTTTTTTTAATTTATTTCTCCTTTATTTTCGGCGATTTTGATGGACCTATTTTCAGCCATCCTTTTAGGCATTGTGCAGGGGGTGAGCGAGTGGCTTCCCATTTCATCAAAAACGCTTGACGCATTCGTATTTTTGCAATTTTTAGGCGGAAGCGCGCAGGAAGTAATTCCAATCCTCCTCTATCTTCACCTCGGCACATTATTCTCCGCAATTATTTATTTTAGAAAGAAAATAATGCAAATCATTTTGGAATTTGCAAAAATTAGAAGCATAGGGCAATTCAAAAAAAGCCAAGCCTCATTTTATTTTTTCGCACTTTTAGGCACAGGCATAGTGGGAATTCCTTTGCTTGTTTTGCAAAAGCTTTATTTCTCATCCCTTGAGGCAGGGGCGCTTTATGCCATAATGGGGATAGGGCTTCTTCTTACAGCCGCACTTTTATATTTGCAAAAAAAGAAAGCCCATAGCGCATCCGGGCTGCATAAGCAAAAAAATACCATTAACGGGGAAAAATGGGCAAAATCCCCGGCAAAATGCGCAAAAGAGGCAACAATAAAAGACGGCATTTTCACAGGGCTTTTTCAGGGGCTATCCGTGCTCGGGGGGCTTTCGCGCTCAGGCACCACTACGACTGCTTTGGTGTTTGCAAAATTTGAGCCAAAAGCAGTATTTGAATTAAGCTTTATTTTAAGCATTCCCACAATAATGTGCGCCGAGGTTCTTTTCTATATTTTGGATGGAAGCTTCGCATCATTTGATATTTCACAGGGCGCCGCCCTCGCCCTCTCAAGCTTTGTTTTCGGCTATCTTACAATAGATGCCCTCATACGCCTTGCACAGAGGATAAATTTGGCTGCCTTAGCTGCCATATTCGGAATATTGATGGTGCTGGCAGGATTGCTGCAATTGAGCTAAAGCACCTTATTTGGCAGGCAACCGGGCTTCTTGCAATTAATGCTTTTTGTTTGGCAAGTTTTGCCGTGCCCAGCCAAAGCGGGCTTTTTGAAAATAAGGGCATTTTTGGGGTTTTGGCTGGAAAGTAAAAAGTTTGGCATCAGTGCTCAAGATTTTCATCATCCCCCTCGGCCAGAGTTGTCAGAAATACCTCGTTATCCTCATCTGCCCTGCTCTCTTTTGCTTTATAAATATACATGCCTCCCTAAGGTTTTAATCGTTTGGAATGCCAATATTTTCATGAAAATAGCGGTTGCAGGAGCTTCCGGGCGGCTGGGAAGAAGGTTTTTGCTTTATTGCATAAAAAACAACTTGCCGGCAACAGCCCTTGTGCGCTCAAAAGCTCCCTTAGGAGGGCTTTGCTCAAAAATCCCCTGCACTTTGGCGGATTATTCTGATGAGCGGCAGCTAAAAGAGGCGCTTGAGGGCTTTACCCACCTCATAAATATTACTGGGAGCACAAACACTTCCCTCTCAGCGCAAGAGCTATATGGCGCAAATGTGCGCACAACAGAAGCCCTTCTGGCGGCAGCGCCAAAAACCCTCGAGAGATTTGTCCATATAAGCTCTATAGCGGTTTATGGCAAAAAATTAAGCGGGGTTGCGGACGAGAAAAGCCCAAGAAATGCCGATGACAATTATTCAAAAACAAAATTGGAGGCGGAAGAGAAAGTCATTGCCTCATCAAAAAAATTCAAAACAATTATTTTGCAGCCCGGAATCATTTACGGCCCAACATTTACCGACGGCTTTTATGCCGTGCTAAAGGCGATAAAAAATAAAAAAATGAAAATAATAGGAAGCGGCAAAAACCATTTTCCCCTTGTGCATTGCGATGATGTTGCGCAAGGCATAGCAAAGGCATGCAAGGAAAATGTAAAGAGCGGCTCATGTTTTTTGCTTGTGCAAGAGCCGCAAATGACTCAAGAGGAGCTTGTAAAAACTGCGGCAGCCGCAATGGGGGAGCCGGAGCCAACAGAGCATATCCTCCCAATAGTTGCAAAGGCGGGCGCGGGAGCCACCGCATTTTTCTCTAATCTTATAGGGGAGGCGCCCTCGCTTGTGCCCTCAATGGTAGACCAGCTCTCATGCGAGAGGCGCTTCTCATCAAAAAAAGCGCAAGAGCAGCTTGGCTGGAAAAGCACTATATCCTTTAAAACGGGAGTGTGCGAAGTAGTAAAAGAGTTTTTAGAAAAAAAATGAGGAATTTTTATGAAAAAAGTTGAAAAATATCTTCTGGAATCCCTTGATAAAAAGGGCGCATTATTGGCAGCCCTTATAGACCCGCTTGATTACCCCTCCCTTGAGACGGCAATAAAGTCAGGCGCAGCGGCAGCAAAGGCAGGCGCAGACTATATTCTGGTCGGAGGCTCGGTCGGCGTGGGGGGAGAGCTTCTTGACACCGTGGTAAAAGAAATAAAATCCCAAATATCAATTCCATTGGTGCTTTTTCCCGGAAACGTCACAACAGTATCAAAATACGCGGACGCACTTTACTTTATGAGCATGCTAAACTCGCGCAACCCTTACTGGATATCGGGCGCGCAGGTGCTGGCTGCGCCAACCGTTCGCTCGCTTGGCATTGAGGCGCTCTCCCTTGGCTATATTGTGTGCGAGCCGGGAGGCACAGTCGGCTGGGTGGGGGATGCGAATTTAATCCCGCGCTCCAAGCCATCTTTAGCGGCGGCAAGCGCCATGGCGGCTCAGCTTATGGGCTCTCATTTTGTGCTAAGCGATTCCGGCTCAAACCCGCAAAACGGTCCCATCCCGCCAGAGATGGCAAAAGCGGTGGCTTCCTCAATTTCAATCCCTTACATAATAGGGGGCGGAGTGCGCACCCCCGCGCAGGCAAAAACTCTTGTAAAAGCAGGCGCAGACATATTGCAGGTTGGCACAGCGCTTGAGAGCGGCACGGTTTTAAAAACCGTTTCCTCTCTTGCAAATGCGATACATGCGGCAGGAAAAGGGAGAAAAAAGAAATTTAGCATCTAATAATCAGATAAAGTCCTTTGCTTTAGCCTCTGCAAAGTGCTCCATTTGTGCCTTAAATATTTTTGCACATTCTCATCCGCTATATGCTTTTTCAGGAAATCAATAGTTTTCTCATCTGACGTGTAGCCGGAATTGAAGTCATATCCGACTTCTTTTTTTATTTTCTCAATTTCCTCATCCCGTTGCACTTTTGCAACAATTGAGGCGGCGGCAACTACTGGGTGGTTTCTGTCAGCCTTATTTTCGCATATTATTTTTGCCTTTTCCCTGTAATATTTTCTTATTCTTTTCTCAAAATTTTTGGGTATGGAATCAGGGGAGTCTATGTAAACCGCGTCTATTCCTTTTGCGCTTTTTAGCAATTTTGCGCAAATAACCGCCTCAATCTCATTTAAGGAATATTTGTCCATCTCTTTTGTGATTTGCGCCGCGCTTAAATGAATTGTTTTTATTTTGCACATCTTCTTTATTTTCAAATATAATTCTCCCCTTTTTTTAGGGGTTAATAATTTGGAATCCCTTATTCCCATCTCTTTTAACGTGTATTCATCCAATGGGTTGATTTGGGCTATTGCAATCACCATAGGGCCTATGACGCATCCTCTTCCCGCCTCATCAATTCCGCAAATCATAAAACTATGAAGAATTTGAAAGCTTAATAAGCAGAGCAGGCGCCAAGGGGCGAGCTTGCCATTCTCGGATAGGTTTATAAATACTAAATTGTTTTAATCCCTCAAGGATAATGTTATATTAGAGGTGTAATAGATGAAATTGCCGAATTTGAAAGTAGCCGCTTATTCAGCGCTAAGCTCGCTCGGGCTTGGTTCGACAGTATCTGCAGCGTCAGGTGGGTTTTGCGGGGTAAAGCTGGCTGCAAGCTGCATGTGCGGGCAGCTTATGGGCATCTTGCCTGTAATTTCAATGCTTATGGTAATCGGCGCAGGCATAGTGTATGCCGCAGGGCAGATGATGGGCGCAGAAACAAGGGCGCGCGCAAACACCTGGGCAACGGCAATGCTTGTAGGCGCAATAATCGGCATTCTTATAGTAGTGGTTGCACCCACAGTGCTCAATGTTATGTATGGAGGAGGAACCTCAGATCAGATTAACGATACCCTTTGCAAACTAGGGGACTGCGACGCCACCTGCTAAATTCCAGCAATTTTTTCACTTTGGGGGCTTCCTTTAGCCCCTTTTTCCTATTTTTAATATTTTTCCCTCTCAATGCATTTCATTTATAAATTTGCTCTTTATTAAATATTCAAACAAGTTATTGGTTGGTTCTATGAAAATAAATAATATGGTTCTATATTCCCTTTTCGGGCTGATTCTCCTCGCCGCGATTCCTTTTGCGGTTTCTGGAGGGTTTCAAAACGTCGCATGTGCTGCAGCATGCATGTGCGGAAGCCTCAAAGGCGTCTTGCCTGTAATCGCAATGCTTATGGTAATCGGCGCAGGAGTAGTGTATGCCGCAGGGCAGATGATGGGCGCCGAAACAAGGGCGCGCGCAAACACCTGGGCAACGGCAATGCTTGTAGGCGCAATAATCGGAATTTTGATAACTGTGGTAGCGCCGGCGGTGCTCAACGTCATGTACCAGCCCTCCTCAATATCTGGGGGGAGTGTCAGCGATATAGACGTTGAGGTATGCACTGACCAAAACCCGACGGTATCTGGCTACAGTTGCGGCAACTGCTACACATAGTCTTTTCTTTTTTATTTTCTTTTCTTATTTTTTTAGCTATTTAGCGCAAGCCATAATTCAGGAGCCTGTTTTTTTCCAAATATTTTGTGCCCAAAGCATTTTCCCCCGCACATTTTTACCCAAACCTCTTTCTTTTTAAACCTGCTCTGAATTGGCTAAAGCATGGCAGTGCAATTTCATTTAACAAAAAAATTAAAGCTAAAAAACCCCGTGCTTATCGAGGGGTTTCCCGGCATGGGGCTTGTAGGCACCATCTCCGCCTCCTACCTTGTTGACAAGCTTAACATGGATTTTGTAGGCTATCTTACAAGCGAGGATTTTCCCCCGTTGGCGGCAATTCATAACCATGTGCCAATGTTTCCGGCGCGCCTTTATGCCTCAAAAAAATACAATTTGATAGTGCTTCTCTCGGAATTTATCGTGCCTGTAAAGGCGGTAAACGAGCTGGCGCACGAGATATACGAGTTTGCAAACAAAAACAAGGTGAGCCAGATAGTCTCTTTAGGCGCAATAGTGCAAAAATCCGCAGGCGAGAAAAGCGTTTTTGCGGTAGCCACAAACGGCAAGCTGCTAAAAGAGCTTGAAAGCCACCGCAGCGTGGAAATAGTAAAAGAGGGGGTAACCACCGGGGTAACTGGGGTGCTTCTTGCGCGCGGCACAATAGACAAATACCCCGTCGTTTCATTTTTGGCGCAGGCAAGCAAGGATTATATGGATCCGCGCGCAGCCGCCAATGTGCTGGGGGTGTTGCGCGAATACCTTAATTTAAAGCACCTCAACGTGCACTCTTTGGAGCTTGAGGCGCAGGAAGTGGAAGGCAAAATGAAAGAGCTTATGGGAAAAGCAAAGGCAAATGAGGAGCATTACAAAAAGACCGTAAAAGACGCCGTATCAAACGATTTGGGGGCAATGTACAGGTAGCCCTTATTCTATTTTTATACTCATTGCTTACGTGCAGATAGCAAAGCCTTTTTTTTAAAAGCAGAGTCTTTTTATTTTAATGGCACTCTAATCTTTTTGCGGGGGTAGCAAAGTTCGGCCAAATGCGGCGGACTTAAGAAAGCCTTCAGAAAAAAATCTGATGTTTTTAGTTATCCGCTCTCCTAGCGAGTTCGTGGGTTCAAATCCCTCCCCCCGCATCTTTTTTCAAAAAATCTTAATGCCTTTCCCGTCTCTTTTGCTTTTTCCTCTCCCGTTTATCAAGCTGCTTCTCCCCCTCTCTTGCAAACACCAAATAAGCAGTATGCATCAATCCCATATTCGCGGGGCGCACCCCCGCTTTTCTTACAAGCATTTCCCTCACTATCCCCTCAATGCAATAAGTGTCTGCAAACCCGTTTGCCTCAAGCTGCTGCACAAATAAATTCATCTGCTCTGCATGCGGCAAATACCCCACAATTATTCCCTTCTCATTTAGCGCCGCAATGGCATTTTTTATTGCCAAATGAGAATCTGCAAAATCAAGTATCACAACATCTGCATCTTTCTCATCAAACCCTTCCCCAATAACATCTCGCAATTTTACCTGCACATTTTCAAGGGAATTTCTTTTCACATTCTCCTGCGAGAGGGATGCAAAATCCTCCCTTTTCTCATAGCTTACTACTTTTTTTGCAACGCGCCCGATTTGCACTGCAAGCCAGCCGCTGCCAGCGCCTGCATCAAGCACAACACTCTCTTTTCCTATGCCTGCATAAGCAATAATAAGCCCGGCATCTTTTGGAAGCACCACCTGCGGGCCTCTTTTTAGCTTTTGCAAATATTTTGGAAACATAATTTCACCTTTTTAATTTGAATTGCACTCTCCCCACTGCCCGCAAGAATCGCATTTTACAACTCCGAAATCGCAGGCATTAAGGGCGCAGGGCACTTCCCTCCCGGGAGAGCATTCGCGCACCGGAATGCATGAGAGCCATGCGCCCCCCGAGCATCTTCTCACGCCGGGGCAGCCTCCCGCATCACAGGCAACCTCTCCCTCTTCAGGGCATTGTAAAATCGCATTTTCCCCCCGCATTTGCAAATTTTCATTTGCATTATTATTTGCAGAAGGCGCCATTGCAAGCAAAAGCGCAATTATAGCGCTAAGCGACACAAATGCAAAAATTGCAATTATTTCCTCTTTTTTCAAATTCTCACTTTCCAATTTTTATTAGCCAGAAACGGCCTTTAAATTCTCTTCTGCAACAGGAAATTTTTCCTAATACTGAAGCTTTGCGCCTACTTTTTCCTTTGCCACAAGTGAGGAGAGAGCCTGCGTAAGCATTTGCCCGAAAAAGCTCTGGTCTTTCTCATTCATCTCGCAAACTTCCAGCGCCTCGTCAAAGCCTGCCATTTGCGATGCTTTCTCTATTGCCCTCTTTTTAGGGCCAATCTCATCAACCATCCCTATATCATACGCCTGCCTTCCCGAGAGAATTCTTGCATCAAGCACCTTGCCCTCAAAAGCATCCATATTCAGCCTGCTGCCCCTATTCTCCAAAATAACCTGCTTAAACTCATCAAAGCTCTCATCAACAATTGATTGCAATATCGCAATCTCCTCATCGCTTGCATCTCTTCCGGGGTTTCCGATATCTTTCATCTCGCCCGTCTTTATTATAGTCTCATTATATCCAAGCTTTTCAAAAAGCCCGCTAAGCTGCATAAGGCTCATTCTTGCCCCTATCGAGCCTGTGAGCGCGTCCGGCTCGGATACAATATAATCTGTTCCCATCGCAACATAATATCCGCCGGATGCCGCCATCTGCCTAAAATACGCCACTTTTGGCTTATCTGACTCTTTTAGCGCGGTGTAAATTTCCCTGCTCCCTATTGTGGAGCCCCCCGGAGAGTCAATAATAAGCAAAATTGATTTTACGTCAGAGCGCTCATCCGCCTTTTTTATGCTATCTGCAATCTGCTCAGAGCCGGCAACCCCAATATCAAAAAAAGATTCAGGAACGCTCTCTGCCAAAATTTCCCCCTCAACCCGCACAACTCCGACGCATCCGCCTCCAAGCGCTCTTGCATCCGCTATTCCCCCGGTGGCTATGAGAAAAATTCCTGCAATAATAAATAATGCCATCAGCGCAACAAGCGCCCATCCCCAAAGAGGGCTTGAGGGAAGCTCAATAGCTGCACGCCTTCTCTCACTTATTTGTTTTTTTGCCATAATTTTATTGAATCTTACCATGTTAATAAATTTGCCTGCGTTGCAAATTCGATGCCTTATGTTCCAATTTGAGCCAAGCATTGCAATTTACCTCATAATATTTATTTTGCCAGCATATGCCGCCAACGCAGCCCCTGTTCTTCTGGGAGGGCTTTACCCAATAGATGCCGGAAAAAAATTCTTTGACAAGCGCCCGATATTCGGAAAAGGAAAAACCTGGCTCGGAATCGCCGGAGGCATGGGCGCGGGGCTTCTTGTGGCGGCTTTGGAAGCGTACCTTCTCCCCTCAACCCAATTTGATATTTTCGGCTCAAAGCCGGCTCTTTACCTTCTTGCAGGCGCGCTTCTCTCGGCAGGCGCGCTTTTCGGGGATTTGGCAGGCTCTTTTATAAAAAGGAGGCTTGCAATCCCTTCGGGAAAGCCCTCTTTTCTTGACCAGCTCACATTTCTTTTCGGCGCGCTTTTGTTTGCATTTCCTTTCGGCTTTGGCATGGCGCTTGAGGGCGCAAACTTAATATTTCTTATAATAATAACCTACCTAATACACCGGGGCGCAAACCTTGCTGCCCATTTTATAGGGATAAAAAAGGTTCCATGGTGAGATAACAGGAAAAAATTAGCGCGGAACTGAGGTTTGGCGATAAAATAAAATTTTTGAAAAAGGCGCACACAAATAAAATACAATTTCAGGGTGATGGGATGAAATTCTTGCAAATAAGCAAATTGGGGGAATCAAACGCGGATTCGTGCATAATTCCCTTATGGCAGAAAAAGGGGGGCGCATTTGAGCCGCCGGCGTGGGCAAAAGAAATAAGCAAAGGGGAATTTGGCGGCGCAAGCGCGCAAATGGCGCTTTTGCGAAACGTAAAAATCGGCAACAAAAATTTTGAAAAAGCGCTTATGCTGGGGATGGGGGAAATGCAAATGGCACAGGCCGGGGCAATAGTTGCAAATATTGCATCCGCCTTCTGCGCATTAAAGCAGAAGTTTGCATCCAAAATAGCAATAGAGCTTGGGGAAGTTTCCGACGTGCAAAAAATTCTCCCGGCAATAGCATCCCAAATAAAAATGGCCGATTATTCTTTTGAAAAATATATTGTAAAAGATGAGAAAGACAAGCAGCCAAAAGCGCAGGTGCAAGAAGTGCAATTTATTTGCGCGCCCTCCTGCGCGGCTCAAATAAAGAGGGGGGAAATAATCGGAAATGCCGCCAACTATGCCCGCTCTTTGCAAAACGAGCCCTCAAACATTGCAACTCCATCTTACCTTGCCTCCCGCGCAAAAAAAATGGCAGGCGCAAGCGCCCTATCCTGCAAAGTGCTTGGAAAAAAAGAGCTCTCAAAATTAGGGATGAATGCAATGCTTGCCGTAGCATCAGGCTCTGCGCAGGAGCCTGCGCTCGCAATTTTGGAATACAGGGGCAACCCTTCAAAAAAAGGGTGGGACTGCGCCTTTGTAGGAAAAGGGGTAACCTTTGATTCCGGGGGAATATCCATCAAGCCATCGCGCGCAATGGATGAGATGAAATTTGACAAATCCGGCGCATGCGCTGTAATGGGCGCAATGTCTGCATGCAAATCCCTTGATATAAAAAAGAATATTGTAGGAATATGCGCCTTTGTTGAAAACATGCCCTCAGGCACCGCATACAAGCCGGGGGATATAGTGCGCGCATGCAACGGAAAAACTATAGAGGTGCTAAACACCGATGCAGAAGGGCGGGTGGTATTGGCAGACGCGCTTGCATATGCGCAAAAAACATATTCTCCGCAAATTTTAATTGACATAGCAACACTTACAGGCGCCTGCGTAGTTGCTTTGGGAGATTTGGCTGCAGGGATTATGTGCGATGATGAAAAATTGTGCGAGAAGCTAATTGTTTCCTCAAATGAGAGCGGAGAGAGGCTCTGGCCGCTTCCTACATGGGCAGAATATGATGAGAAAGTAAAAAGCGAAATAGCAACCGTGAAAAATATAGGGGAGAGCGGAATCGCAGGCCCTATTGCAGGCTACTCATTTCTAAAGCCTTTTGCAGGAGGGGGAAAATGGGCGCACATAGACATCGCAGGGGTAAATAGGCTTCTGAAGCCAAAGTGGGGGCTCTCGTTTGGAGGCACCGGCTTTGGGGTGCGCCTTGCGCTTGTGTTTTTCTCAAAGCTGTAAATTCTGATGCAAGATAGAATTTTCTTTTTCTTTTATCATTTTTTGAAGCATGCCATCTTCCAGCCCATATTTTGCTTTTGAACTGTTAATTGTTATTTTTCCATTTTGTATTTGTGTAAAATAAAATTTATTCTCCTGAGCGCTGTATGAAACAACCTGCCCTGTATTTTCAAAAAACCCTTTCACAATTACCTCTTTTCCCCCATCCCTTGAAATTCCTTTTGCCTTTATAAGGGTTCCATAAGAAAGCGCCTTCTCAAAATATTTGGGGGTATTTGGGCATAGCATAGTTGTCTCACCGCATAAATAATTCACAATCCACGATGGCAAAAAGCCGGGCTTCTGCGCCGCCATGTTTGAGGCAATTGTTATAAATAATTTTTCAAGCTCATCATCTGCGCATTTGTTGTGGGCTATTTGGGGAATGACATGCTTATTGAAAATATGGTGTTTGCATTCATCATGCAGCCCTATTTTTGAAAACGCGCTCTTTTTAATCTGCAAAAGATTTCGCATTTTTTGCTCAGAAATAAAAGATTGCTCTTTATTGATAATGTTTGCAGTATTAACTATCTGCGGTATTTGCATTGCCATATTTATATTTGGCAATTAATGTTTAAATATGTGTGCAATTAGCGTATATAGCTCAAATCCTTTATGCCCGCGTGCGCCTGCTCGCCGCCGGCTTTTGCCATCTGCTCTTCTATTTTTTTGGCAAACTTTTCGCCTTCTTTTATTTCCTTCTCAAGCTTTGCGGTATCAATTTTAATCCCTATTGCCCTCTCAAGCGCCTTTAGCACAACAAGCGAGGACTTGGGGTCAACATACGCCCCGTGCGTCTCGCCCATCAGGCAGGCGGCATCAATTTTTTCAAATTTGGCAAGCCCTAAAAGAAGCCCTGCGGCGCCCACTATCGCGCCCTTTGTTTTTCCAAACTCTATTCCTGCCTTTGAAAATTTCTCAGCAAGCTTTTTGTTGTTTGCGGCCCCATACACCTTCGGATTCGGCGCGGCTTTTCCGGAGCCGTAGCCTCCAAGCGTGATAATCATTTTTCCCTTTTTTTTCTTAAAATAATTTAAAATTTTCCCGCACACTTCAAAATGCGCCTCGGGGAGCGAGGGCTGCACATCCCCTGCAAGCACCAAAATATCATTTTTCTTCTGCGGAATATGGTAGAGGCGCATTCCAAGCATTCTTGCAACCCCGTTTTTTCGCATAAGCACCTGCGGAGGGAAATAAGGGGAATAAATATTTGCAATCTTTTTGGCATTCATGCTCTTTACAAGGTAATCTGCGGCAATCTTTCCCACAAGCCCTATCCCTGGAAGCCCTTCAACAAGCACGGGCGATTTTATTTTTACTCCTTTTTTCACTCTTATAATTGTTTTTTGCATATGCACCAACTAAAATTTATTGGCTACTTTTAAAAGGAGGATTGTTTTTGGCAGGTTTTTTCAAAGCCTTCCGCAGCCTTTAGGGCGGCCTAATTCAATTTTTTGCACAATCCCTTTTCCTCTTTTCTTATTCTATTCCTTTTGCTTTTCTTCTGTATTTTCCCCACATATCTTTTGGGTTGAATTTTGGAGGATGCGGGTTTTCGCATTCTTTTTGCAGGGTGTATCTATTTTTACATTTTCTTAAAATAGGCATAAATGCAGCACCTTTTCAAATCCATCTATCTCCGGATTTTTAAAAGGAAAAATCTATTTTTAGCTCTCTTGCGCCACCCACTCCACAAGAAGGGGGTCTTTTTTTGCCCTCTGCTCAACGGCTTTATGAAGCCTGTCAAATGCTTTTTGCACCTGCTTGTATTCTTTTGCAGTTATTGTAATCTGGTAGCGGGGCGCGCCCAAATAATGCACATCCATCCGGCAGCCCTCCGGAGATTTTAGGGACGCGAGCACATCCTTGACAACATCTACCCCCTGGGGCGAATAAGAGGCAAGCTGCAATATTTCGCGCAAGGTTGCAGTGGGCGTTTTTATGGATTTTTTCGCAATCTCAATAAGCGCCTTTGCAAGCCCTTTTTCAATTTTCACTTCTTCAAGCGCCTCTGCCCCTTCCTCGCCAAGAGCCTCAAACGCGCCTGTCAAATCCCCAAAATGCGCCTCAAGCTCGCGTTTTGCGTCCTGCGCCTCCACTGTGGTGCTTTTTGCCTGCTTTAGCGCCACCTCAAAAAGCTTGGCAGAGCGCCTCTGCTGCCTGGCGTCATTTACTTTTCTTTTTTTCTCGGTTTCGGTAACCCGTTTAAGCGAAATATCTACCTGGTCTTTTTCAACATCTATCCTGTGCACTTTGCACACAAGGCGCTGCCCCTCATTTAAAAATTCGTGGATGTTTTTTATCCATCTTGGCGCCACTTCCGAAATATGCAAAAAAGCCTCCCTGCCCGCATACTCGTCCATTGTGCAAAACGCGCCGTAGGGAAGTATCTTCTTTACCTTTATAAGCACAAGGTCGTTTACTTCGGGCATATTAGCCATTCTAGTCAAACTCCTGAATTATTTTCGCCTTATCCTCAAGCACCTTTATCCTTCCGCCTGCAGGAATTGCGATAACTTCTCCGCTGACAAGGCATTTTACTTCGCTTGAGCCTGCGGAGAAAACAACCTGCTCGTTTCCGGCATTTGTCTTTAATTTCAAAAATTTGCTTATTCTTTTTTTCTTGCTTTCATTTGCCATTATAACACCATTTTTTTAGCAGGTTTTTTCCCGCTTAGATAAATTCAAGCTTTTTCTTTGTCCTTGTGCCTATTGTGCGAATATGCTTTTTCTTGCACTCGGGGCATAAAAGCACTATTGTCTGCCTTTTTCCCTGCTTTTTCACAGGCACTTTTCCGGCGCGCTTTCCTCCCCTTCCTTTCAATTTTCTTGCGTGCTTTCTGTTTCCTATCGCCATAGGGCGGTTTTTTCCTTTAGAGACAAGCTTTGCCTTGTGCTCTGTGTGCTTTTTGCATTTGGGGCAATAAGTCCTTGTTTTTTTCGGGTATTTCATTAGTGTTCACCTTAGAGTTTAATTATAGTAATTTATGGCAAAAGCATGTTTATTAAGGTATATCTGGTAATTTCGGAACAAAAATCACGGGATAATAACTAGCTATTATCTAGAATCCCACACTTGTTTTGTATAGGATATTATCAATTGTGAAGCATCTTCACCTTCTATCACTCTTATCGATTTAAGTTCCCTCCCTTCTCCGTATTTGTAATGGCTATTTTCCAAGTATTTGTTTTTTTCCCCCGGACCTATAAGGATTGCACACCTATATGGCTTTTCGTCAGACAAATAAACTGCATATTTTATGTTTCGTGTAACCTCACTGTTCTCAGCATTTTGGATGAACTCCGGATCCTCACATGTGCGCATTCCTGATTTCCAGTAATCTCTAGCGCTCGGAGAAATTACTTCTAATCTTCCATGCTCTGAAGCAAGTATAACATTATGGCACTTCTTGTGTTGAACGGAGCAAGTGTTCACATACATCAGCCCCCTTAATATCTCTGCTCTTTTTTTAGCCTCTAATGTGTATAAATATTTAATGAAAGTAGATGAAAGGAGTATTCTCTCGGCAAAAGATATCTTTGCCATATATCGAGACCCTATACTTCACTGGCTAAAAGCTCAGGGGTCACTTCCTCAATCGCTATTATAGAAAGGGGGGAGTTTATTGTTTTCGTGACTTTGAGCAAAGCCAATGGTTTTTTGCTAAAGATTTCCTTCTTTATTTCTTCGTTGCACTGAATATCGGCATTATGACTGAGCAAATCCTGTACGTCCTCCGCCAAGTCTATCTCCACAAATTGTCCACCCATATCTGGCATATCCTCACCACTCTATCAAAGTATCTATCTTTTATAAAATCTACATCAATCCATTTATTATGCTATAATAACACTTAACTACTATTATTTACAAACTTGTAATATATAACCTTATGTCTAATTCAGTTGTTTAAAACTTCTTATTGTCATTTTTCAATCCTATTTGTCCCCTTCGTTCTCTCCATATATCTCCCAAAGCAAGGAATTTCTCAGCCATAGCCGGATGTGTTATATGAAGTGGCTCTTTCAAAGAAAGTTCGCTAAGCCTCTTAAGCTCAGGGATAAGCTCCTCGTTAGGCTTGTCGTTCCACTCTAATTTATAGATTTCTCTCATTACTTCAATGCCCATTCTAACACCTATATTTGCAACACAGGTATCAATTATCCTTCTTTTGAAAGGGTGGTTTTCCACGTAAATTATGCACATGCGGAAAACCGCCCCCAGCTAACCATTTAAATATTCATCTCATAACTTTTTACTATGCCAAGCCCAGAAACCACAAAAGAGCGCGCCAAGCTTGAAGTCATGCGCCTTGTGGACAAATACAACCAATTCAAGGAGAGCGGGCGCCTGAAGGATGAGGGGGAAAACGACACCAAAAAGGATTTTATCACCCCTCTTTTTCGAGCCTTGGGCTGGGATATGGGCAACGACTATATTCAGGATGAGGTCAAGAACGAGGCGCGGGCTTCAAATGGGCGTGTTGATTATGCCTTCAGGCTAAATGGCATCTCAAAACTCTTTTTGGAGGCAAAGGCGCTCAACAAAGGCATAGGGGAGATAAAAGATTCAAAACAAGCTATAAACTATGCTTGGTACAGAGACGTTACTTGGGCGGTTCTTACTGATTTTAAGGAATTGATGATTTACAATGCCGAAGTTAAGGACAAAAGCATCAATGACGCCAGGTTTATTTATCTTGGTTGCGGCCAGTTTGTAGATAAATTTGACACTCTTTGGCTTCTTTCAAAACCTGCGTTTATTGAAGGGCTTCTTGACAAGGAAGCCGAAAGCTGGGGAAAGAAAAAAAGGAGAATAAAGCCCAACAAACAGTTGCTGAAGGACATAACTGATTTTCGGGATTTGCTTTCCAAAAATATAAAGAAAAATAATTTAAGCAAGAATCTTACCCAACCTGAATTGGAGGAAACAGTACAAAAAATCCTTGACCGCCTCATCTTCATTCGCTCTGTTGAGGACAGGCATTTTGAGGAAAGGCGGCTTCTTTCAGCGGTGCGGGAATTTGAGCTAAAGAAAAGGGGGAAATTGTCCGATGCTCTAAAAATAATCTATCGCCGCTATGATGAAAAATTTGACAGCAAGCTTTTTACCCAGAATCTGTCCAACCCGAAAGAGCGCCACCTTTGCGAAGATGTGGCTATAGATGACGAAGTTTTGGCAGAAATAATCAAGGGGTTGCATGAGAGCAAAGACGGGGTGGTAACTTATGATTTTGAGCTTATAGACGAGGACATTCTTGGAAGCATGTATGAGCAATATCTTGCATACGTGCTCCGCATGACTGAAAAGCGGGCTCGAGTTGAGCACAATGCGGCTAACCGCAAAGAGCAAGGCATATACTATACTCCCCCTTATATTGTGAATTACATAATTGAGCATACTCTTGGAGAATACCTTAAAGGAAAAAGCCCGGAAGAAGTTTCCAAAATCCGCGTGCTTGACCCTGCCTGCGGCTCTGGCTCTTTTCTTACAAAGGCTTTCAAATACCTTGAAAAATACCATCATGAAAAAAATCCAGAATATGCCAAGGCATACACCGCTTCGCGCAACGGAGGGCTTAAGATAACCCCTCAAGGGAAAATCTTGCAGGAAAACATCTTCGGGGTTGATTTGGACCAGCGCGCAGTCGAAATTTCACAATTGAGCCTTCTGATTTCAGCCGCCGATGACAAGGGAAGGCTTCCCGCGCTTAGCAATAATATCAAGAATGGGAATTCATTAATTGATGATGCTTCGGTTGCAGGGGACAAGGCTTTTGTTTGGGAGAAGGAATTTTCAGAGATTATGAAAGGCGGAGGGTTTGATGTGGTAATTGGGAATCCGCCTTATGGGGCGGAACTCACTAAAACTGAAAGTGTATTCTTGCTTGATAAATACCCTGCTACAAAAAACAATTCTAATACTGCAATCTCATTCATTAATCGCGCATACTCCATTCTGAGAGTTGGGGGATACTTAGGTTTTATTGTTCCCAAACCTCTATTTTACAGTTCAAAATGGAACTCCTGCCGTGAGTTCATCAAAGCAGATCTTGTTGCAATTGTTGATGTAAGTAAGGCTTTCGAAGATGTTCTACTTGAAGAGGTCATAATCATCTTAAAGAAAAATTGTAACACGAAGAAATATCGCATAGATTTTCTTAATTCTAGTAAAAAATCTATTGTGGTTGAAAAAACCTTGATAGAACTATTTGGAATTATTTTGAATGATTTGAGCACCTCTGAATTTGCTTTAGGGGTAAAGATGAATAGTGGGAAATATTTCTCGGATATAGCAGATATAAAGCGAGGAGTTATTATCCAAAATTATTTGAAATCGCAGGGGGATGTTCCAGTTCTGAGGGGTAAATGTATTGGGAGATACCTCCTAAGAGAAGCTACCGAGTTCATCAACAAATCAGATTATCAGACGCTAGTTAATCAGTTAAAATACATGCAGAAAAAGAAAATTGTAATTCAAAACATTGTGGCGCACGTTAAGAATCCAACTGAACACATAATTTTGATGGCAACTCTTGACAAGTCAGGTTTAATATGTTTAGATAACGTCGGCTGCATATTCATAAAGGATTCTGATATGGATGAGCTATTTCTAATCACAATTCTTAATTCGCGTCTCATGGCTTGGTATGCTTACCGTTTCATTTATGCAAAAGCTATTCGTACAATGCGACTCGACAAACATCATATATCAAAAATACCATTATGCTTACCAAAATCAAAGTCTCAACTCCAAAGAATTATACAGTTGTCTCAGAGAATGATTGAACTGAACATATCTCTTTCGAAATTTGCAGACAAGCACACCTCCGAGAGTGACAAGCTGGAAAAAGAAATACAAGAAACAGACAAAAAAATAGACGAATTGGTCTATCAGCTATATGGCTTGACAAAAGAGGAAATAAAAATAGTGGAAGAATCGGTAAAATAGCATCCTCTCATAATTATGGCAAATAGAGAGTTCATAGAAAAAAAGACAGTTTCAGTTTCTGATCGCAGAGGTAAAACATATAATATTACGCTTGAAGCTTATTTTCGAAATGGTAGAATTCTTTGCATTAACGTTGATGACTATATTTTGGCTATGGAGTTTTATAAAAACCCAGAAACCGGCTATTATCAGAATAATCCCGATTCTGGTTGGATGTTTGAATTGCCAGAGGAGTGGCCAAGGCGCATGGGCATAGGAAGCAGTATTTGGCGCGAAGTTGAATTACTTTTTAATCGTTGTGCAGTAGCCCGTGTCTATGGTGTGATCGGGGAGGTGATCGGTTATGCTCAGAGCGTTGGGTGGGAAGATCCGCAATATGAAGAGCATATTAAGAGTCTTGAACAATTTTGGTCTAAAATGGGTTTTACAATAAGTTCTAATCATTGGATTCAGAAGGATTATCCTGTTAACAAAAATGAGCTTACTCTCTAACCTCATGCGCCAGCTTCCCCCTCTCCAAAAAGCGCGCCTCCTCCTCAGGCAAGACGCCCTCTTCATCCTTCTTAAAAGGCCCATATGACTGCCCATCTGGGTTAGAATATTCTGGTATATCCATATCTGCCTTTATTCTTATCAATTTTACTGCTTTTGTAACATACATCACATTGGGGTCAGAATTTTCCCCCTGCCCATTGCCATTTTCCTCAATCCCCATCCCCTTCCCTATTACCCACTCCGCCTCGCTTTGCGGCAATTCCACTAAATGCCCCGCCTTAAATGGCCCGTAGCTCTCCCCATCCGCGCCCCGATAGGCATCAACAATGTCTTTTATCATTCTCACTTTTTTGAGAATTTTTGCCCTATTATTCTCATTTTTTGCAGCTTGCAAGTTTTCTGAAGCATTTTCATCCTCTTTCTTCAAATATGCACTCTTTCCCCTTGCCGCCGCCATCTCATCTATCCATTCGTCCTCCTCATTGCATATTTTTTTTACTGATGAATAAAACTTATTCTCCCTCTCCGTAGCCCCCTCAACTTTGCCATCGTTTGCAATGGCGCGAAGAAGAATTTTTTGCCTGCGCAAAGAAAGAAGGGCAATGGATGCCCGCCTCGCATTCTCAAGCACCTTTATCCCATCGGTTGAGGAAGCCGCCCTCTCTTTTGTTTCAAGAAGAAGCTGTTTTAGCGACTCGTCAAACCCTTCCGGCAGGCTGGAAAGCGCGTTTGTGCCCTTCTCGGCGCGGTGCAAAGAGAGCAAATCCTCATAAGTCAGAGCCATAATTCTCCCACAATAATATTTTGAAATACAAACCTTATAATTACCCACCACATGCCAAGCCCATATAATTTTACTGCGGGCTCTGGCGGGTTTTTTTGGTTGTTTTGGTTGGCAAGAAGGGCGATTTTGGCTTTTGGAGGGGCGGGCTGCAGCGAGATTCGTTTTTATGGTTTGGTTTGGGCTGAAAAAATTTTTGGCGCAGTTACAAACACATTTATTGGCTGTGCATAGGAGGGCGTTTGGTTTTTAAACAACGTCTCTGTATTGAGCTTTAAGTTGGGTGTGAAATTGCATGGAGGCTAATATAAAATATATCTCATACGCCGCCCTTGGCTTCGGCCTTTTGGGCTCTTTAGGCGCCTTTATTTCCGGCGGAAGCGGGCTTATTGTCCCCATCTCCGCATTGCTAAGCTTTTTTGGCGGGGTATTGGCTGTCTCAATATTCAAATACGGCTACATTATACTGCCACTCATAACGCAAAAAAGCAAAATAGTGCAAATAATGGCGGGCGGATACGAGATTCCTCCGGCGCAGGACGTTATTTTGCAAAAGGCGGCAGGAATATACTATGCCTCGGCTTATTTGGGCGTAAAAATCTATGAATCAACAACAGACAAATCCGCGGAGGAGAATATGGTGTATTCAGAATATTTTGAGCGCGCCATCTCCGCGGTGCGCTTTCCTGTGAAATTTTCGATGATGGTGTATGTGAAAGACATGTCAAACCACCGCATGAAGCTTGAGACGCGCCATGCCGAGGCGCAGCTTCGCCTTGCGCGCGAGAGGGAAAAGCCGGACCCGGACGTGCTCAAGCTTGACAGGTTTGAAAAAGAGGTCTCAATGTATGAGATGCAGATAAACCGCCTTGTTTCCGGCTACAAGCCGATGGGAGCCATCACTTATGTGATGACAACCGCGGTCGGGCTCTCAAAAGAGGCGGCAACCGCGGCGGCAAAGTCGCAGGCAAACGAATTGCGCGCCACAATTTCAAACGCGCTCAACGTGCAGGTGGTTTTGCTGCAGGGGGATGAGATGCTAAAATGCTTTGACTGGGAGCACATAATACCAAGCAGCGCGTCCAGCATGGAGAGCTCTGTCCTCTAAATACGGGTTGTTAAATTATGGGAAAGCTGACCTTTTGGGAGACAAGCAACAGGCAACTTGGGAAGCGCAACTTCTTTGTGCGCCCCCCCGAGCCGCCGGAAGATTTTCTTATAAACGACCCTACAAATTCGGTATTTGTGGGATATACAAAAATATTTCATGTGCCATTTTACTGGACATACCAAAAAATTACAAACCCGCACATTGCGGTTGTGGGAATTACGGGCAGCGGAAAATCCTATTTTGTAAAAACATTTCTCACCCGCGCCTCATATGTGTGGGGCACAAATGCATTCATAATAGACTGGGCAGGGGAATACAAGGACTGGGTGCGCCAGGCAGGGGGAAAAGTAATCTCTTTAGGAAAAGGGAGCACAATAAATTTGCTTGATTTGGGGGGCATGAAGCCGAATGACAGGATAAAGCAGATAATGCGCACATTTGAAATCTTGACAGACATCTCCCGCTACCCCGAGCAAAAGCGCCTTAGCGAGCAGGCAATAGAGAAAGCTTACCGAAATGCAAAGTTTCGCATGAATGCAACTGTGCAAAAAGACACTTTGGGGCGCCCCATAAAGCCGCCAACATTATATGATGTGCAGAGAATTCTGGAAGAGCAGCTTGAAGCCGGCACATATGAATTTCCCGCAGAGCTTGAGAATGCAATTTACCGCCTGAAAAATTTCACGCGCGAGGGCGAGGATTATTTTGCCCAGCAATCCACCATAAACCTTGACAAGCTTACCACGTCCGGGCTCGTGTGCCTTGACCTCTCAGGATTGCCTGATGAGGTTTTTCGCGCCCTGGCAGGGCTTTCCATGCTTCAATTCATAAAAGAGAAAATGCGGGGGGAAGGCTGGTCTGCCGAGAAAGGGCTAAAGCTCGTAGTGGTGCTTGACGAGGCGTGGAAAATAGCAAAGGATGACAATTCGGACGCCGTAATGATTGTAAGGGAGGGGCGAAAATACAACTTCGGCCTGCTTGTGGCATCCCAAAACCCCACAGACATCAGCGAGGCGATTTTCTCAAACGTCGGCACAACATTTATCTTGCGCGTAAAATTCGAGAGGTTTTTGGATTATTTGCAAAACACCCTAAATTTCTCGGATTATATGCGCACTGAAATACGCAAATTGGGGGTAGGGCAGGCGGCCGTCAACATGGCATTTCAGACAACCGCGCAATTTAGCGAAACATTTTTGCTTGATAAAATAGTGGGCGAGGAGCCTATACAGGAATTTTTCCTGGATTTAATAGGCTTGGCAGACCCATCCTTGGGTGAGGTTGATATGGCAAAATCGGTATCATTTGAAAAAGAGGATTTGAAAAAGCGACTGCGCTCCTTCGGGCTCAACGAGATGAATGTTGAGGAGATTTCAAACCTTTTCCAAAAAAAGAACAGGCACATTGATGTTGTCTCATATGTTATCATGCTTGAGCGCTACGGGGTGGCAAGAAGCAACATCACAAGCTTTCTAAAGGATGTAGGAGTTGATGACTCAACAATAGTGAATATATTTTCAAAGGCAGACTTCAAGCGCCTGGGGGTGGAAGGGCGCGAGATAACGCAGGTAAGCCTTGATGATTAGAGGTGTGATGGGAATGAAACAGGTGTGCATAATTTGCTCAAAAGAGGCTTGCGGAATTGCGGTTGCAGACACGCGGGTAATACGCGCAATAAGGGCAGTGAAAAGAAAATTCAACATGGCAGCCAACAACCGCCTTCTTGTGTGCCATGAATGCATGGAAGAATACAAAAAAAGGCGCAAATCCTTTGAGAGAAAAGTAATGCTATACGGGGCAATAGGCATTATACTGATAATTCTCTCTGTCGCAATGCCGCTGATGGGGGGAGGAAATATTTCCCCCGCCTCCGTATTTATGGTGCTTTTATTGGCAGTGTTTTTGCTTGCGCTTGCGTTTTTGAGCTATATTCCGGCGCTTGCCCCTTCCGCGCAAGAGGAGAGCGCGCATTCACATGCGCAAGAAAATTCAGCGCACCATGCGCACGCCCCTGCTAAAAAAGTGCAAACCCATTCACACTCAACGCCTTCATCTTTTGCAAACGAGCATTTCGGGCATTCCTGCAAAGAGGGGGGGAAAAAGCACAATGCGCATAAAAGAAAAAATAAGAAAAAGAAAGGCGCGGGAAAAAAGGCGAACGCAAAAAGCAAGCGGAGAGCGGGGTAGTTTAAATGGTTGAAGAGCCGGCAAACCAAAACATGGGCGGGGCGGCAAAGGCGCCGCCAACGCCAAAGGTAAAAGGATTTAGGATTCCTGCAGTGCGCAACGGCTCAACGGACGAGCTTATGCGCGCGCTTGGCACCCTCTCATTCTTGCGAATTTCACAGGATTCTGCAGATTTATCCGTGATACTTGCGCTAAACGTGGAGGCGCGCGACATCTCCAAAAACCCCTACATTTTTTCAATATGCTATTTTCGCGCAGACGCAATAGACGTGCTATACACTCTCACACCCAACAAATCCCCCCGCGTGAGGCGCCTTGACATCTTAAAATATGTGCTTAATTTGCTTACCCTCTGCGCAGGCATATATGAGATAAACATGAAATTTCTCTACCAGATGATCGAGGGCGCCATTGCCGACATGAATGAATATGTTTCAATGGACTTTCAGAAGCTTTTCTCAAAATACGATTCCCTCAAAGGCGAGCATGACATGATGCTCAAGAAAATACAAACGCTTGAGAACTCAAACCGCGAGCTTGCAAGCGACAACTATGAGATGAAAAACAGGGAGCAGGAACTTTTGCTAAAGCTCTCCTCGCTTGAAAAATATTCCGACTCCGTGCTGGCAATAAAAATACAGGACTGGATAAACGAGCACAGCGGGGAGATAAATCTCTCCGATTTTGCCCGCGTGCACAATGTAAGCGAAGCAAGAGTAGAGCAGGTTCTCAACACCCTTGTAAGCGAGGGCTATCTAGAGAGCCGAAAATAAAAATCAAAATTCCTGTGTGCAACAAAAAAGCCCGCGCAAGCGGCAAAAAGGCAGAATGCGGGCAAAAAACGGGGCAGGAAAAAAGCCCGGGCAAGCAGGTGTGGCCGCAAAGCGGGAATAAAAAAGCGCCTGCTGCAGGGGAAGAAATAACGGGGAAGAAACATGGCAAAAAGGGCAGATAAGCTCGGCAACCTGAAAATAAAGCGCAACACCTACACATTCTCCCAGCGAAGGCGCTATTCCCCGGTATCAAACTATTCAATACGCAAAAAGGCGGATACCCCTATGAAGGAATTCGTGGAAAAAATATTCGGCTCAAAAAAATTCGGCGAGCCGAAAAAAAACCCGCAAAAAAAAGAGGAAGCAAAAAAAAGCCAATCAAGCATTTTCTCAACAATACTAAAGGCGGCGGGGGCAGCCCTTATCCTCATTCTGATTGCCGCCGGATGGTTTGTGCTAATGCTCTCCGGTGCCGGGGGCGGAGGCGCGCCGCCTGCGCCGCCAACCTCTTTTTCAGGCAATTTTGATTTGCAGATATTTTCGCTTGGCACCCTCTCATACGGGGCGCAGGAGGAGGGGCTTTTGCACCAGGGCTTTCTTATGATTGATTATGTGCAGCAAAACGTCTCTTCCATCTCAATTGATGCAAAACTTTATTCAACCCCCCCCTCAAGGCAGGTTTTTGTTTTGCAATACCCGCGCGATGGCGCGGATACGTATGGAGAGTTTCGCAGGGTGCTGGAATTAAATCTGGCAAAAAAAGGCTGGGTTGCAAACGACGCACAGCTTGAGGATCTGCGCAACATGCCCGGCGGGAGCACAATAATTATTCCCACCGGCTACCTGCCAAGCGCGCTTTTGGGGGAAAACGGTTTTCCCTCAATAACAGAGCTTGCAGCGCGGGGCATCACAATAATTTACATAGGGCAGCCATTTGATGCGCATGTTCTCTCGCCATCAGGCGCGCTTGTGCGCCCGGATTCGGGTGCGCTGAAAAACTCGGGCATTGTGTTTGAGAAAAACTTAAAAATGGAATCAGATAGCGGCTTCCGGCTTGAGGCTCCGCTTTACAAAGCAAGCTCAAAGGCGGCAGTTTCCTCAATGCTTTGGGGCTCTGCAAGCCAGGTGGAATACAAAAGCGGAAGAATAATATTTATTCCCGAATCCCTTGACGGCGGCTGGGCGGGGGACGGCACAAGCGCGGGCGAGGATATTGCCCGCCTTGCAGGAGACGAGCCTTATCTCTTAGCATTGCGCGAGCAAAAATATGAAATTTCCCAGCAAATTCCGCAAGGGGGCAGAATAACCCTTTTCTTTGAGCCTATGGAGGAAGACACGGCATTTTTGCGAATAACTTACGCAATAAACGACTCTTATGGGAATGTGCGCCAGGGTTTCTTTGACTGGAATATGGAGCGCAGCGCAAACGGCGAGCTTTTCATAGACAATCCTGTAATAAACCCGGATTATCTCGGGGGAGGCAGAAAGACAATAATAGCAAGCCTGCGGGAGCCTCAGGCGCAGTGCGTCAACCTTTTCTTTGAGCTTTATAGAAACGGAAGCTCGATAGAGCAGATTCCTGTCGAGCAGCAGTGCACAAAAACAAACATAGACCGCTCCGCGCCTATTCAATTCAGCCAAAAGCCGGGCAAATACATACTTCGCGTAGTTGACCGCGCGGGAAAAGTGTATGCGGCAGCGGCGGTGGAACTTGCGGGGCTTGATATAAGCGAGAAGGGCGAGAGCGGCAGGGGCGCGACATATTCGTGGAGGGAGGGGGAATTTAATTTCACATTTTATTCAATGGGCAAAAAAAAGAACGTGCCGCGCGTATCCGTGGGCATGGAAGGGCAGCCAAAGGCAAGAAAGGCGGATTTCACTTCAACAGATTTTATTTCATACCGCCCCGGCATAGAATTTGAGCGGGGGGATTACACATTTGTATTTGACTTTGGAAGCGGATATGTGCAAAAAAAAGAGCTTAGCTACAATTATGCTGTGCCAATATGGGAGAGGCTTGATGTTATAGGGCTTGCCCTGCTGGGCGCGCTCACCTTTAGCATCGGCTTTTACCTGCGCCGCCCGCAAAAGCAGATGTTTGCGCTTGATATTCCCGACTTTCCTCCCCACTCCCTGAAAAAAATCCCCCTCTCAACCGCGCAGGTGCTAAATATATTTGAGCAAATAAACAAGGACTACCGCTGGGAGAGAATGCCCCTCTCGCCGGAGGAGATAAAATCCGGCTTTAGGAAAATAATAGTTGACGGGCGAGGGGTGGTAATCGGGGATTATAATCTGGAGCGGCTTCTTGAAACCCTTGAGGGCAAGGGGCTTGTTGCAACAGAGCTTGGCTTCTGGGCGCCATCCGCATGGATACGCGAATCCGGGAAAAGCATGCTTACTCTTGGAATGTACCGCTATTTGCGCGACCTTTTTGTAAACAACGCAATACGCTTCTCAAAGCTTGGCGCAATAGGCGGATGCGACGTGAAAATAATCATAGGGCGGCTGGAATACTTTTTGCACTTTTATTTAGGCGATGATGCTGTAATAGAGAGGGCGCTAAAGACAGTGAATGCAGGCTACACATGGGTTCTTTTTAAAAATAAATTCGAGCTTGAGGATTTCAAGGAAAAACTGCGCTCATCTTCCCCCGCATTCCTTGTGCTTAAAATGCATGTTGAGAGCCGCAGGGTGCGCCTCTTCTCACTTGAGCAGATGAGCAAGGTGCTAAAGAGATTAAGGGTAATGTGAGAAAAAGCTTAAAAGCATCAAAAAACATGCATTATAACATGGTGGAACCTTGCGAAGTTAGTGAAATAATCAGCATCGCATTAGATAGAACAAAAAGCTTAAACGAGAGGATGGATTCTGTCGATATGCTGCGGCTCTCCAAAAATTCTCTATCTGTTCCAACTCTGGTAAGCATTCTTCTCTCAAACGAATCTGATGCCGCTCTTAAGAAAAATTGCGAGGATTCGATTCTTTTTTTCGGAAAAAAAGCCATTCCATATATAGATGAAGTTATGGCGGATACGCGGGAGTTTATGGTTTATGCGCGCAACAGCAAAAACAAATTCCCTTATGATGAGGTTCTTGAGGCAAATGAGGCTCAACACCTATTGCAGCTGCTTATGAGCGAAATAAACAACGGTTCAATAAGGGACAAGGGGGAATTTAAAAAGCCTGAAAATTTTCCAAAGAAAAATAAATTTGCCCAAGCCAAAACAAAAGCAATAAAACAAAAATAACCCGCTAACTACTTTTTGCACCCTGCTATTTTTTTATCGCCTTCTCGTAAACTGCCAAAAGTTTTTTCGTGCATTTCTCAACAGAATACTCCTGCGCGGTTTTTATCGCGGCGCGCGAGAGCTTTTCCCTGCCCTCTAAAATTTCCTCAAGCGCGTATGCTGCCTCTTCCGCATTTTTGGAGCAAATTCCGCCGTTTACTCCGCGCTTTACAACTTCGCACATGGCGGTTTTCTCAAGCGTTAAAACCGGAGTGCCGCATGCCATGCTCTCAAGCGCGGTAAGCCCCTGCGTTTCAAATTCTGAAACAAATGCGCTGCATCCCGCCGCGCGGTAAAATGAGGGCACAAGCGCTTCATCCACTTTGCCGGAAAATTTCACAACCCCTTCCAAATTCATTTTTTTCATTTTTTCCTCCAGCACCTGCGTGTAAGGCCCGCCTCCTGCAATAAGAAGCGAGCAGCCCATCTCAAAAAATTTCGGGGTTTTCGCCATATCAAGCAAAAAGGAAATATTTTTCTCTTTCGCAACCCTGCCAAAATACATTATGGTTTTCTCTTTTGAAAAATACGCCTTTGCGCGCGAATCTATTTTTCCCGGGGAAAATTTTTGCAAATCCACCGGGTTTGGCACAACCGTTGTTTTTATTTTGTATTTTGCAACCTGCTTTTGCATAAATTCGCTTGGAGCCATTATTTCATCAAAATCCTTGTAAAGCCATTGCAAATATTTCCATGAAATATTCTCCCCCCAAAGCTGCAGCCCCTCAACTCCGCTGGCATAATGCATGGCTTTTGGCAAAAGGGTGTGAAATGTCCCCACAAGCGGGCATCTGCATTTTTTTGCCGCCTCTTTGGCAGCCATTCCCATAACAACCATCGCATGCGAATGCACAACATCCGGCTTGAATGCAATCGCCTCTTCCACGCATTTTGAATAGCCCAAAGGTATCCTATACTGCGGATACGGGGGAAATTTTATGGAAGGCGCATAAACCGCCCCTCTTTTTTTCTCAAATCCCTTCCCGCCCTCCGGGGCAAACACCTTTATTTCATGCCCCTGCTTTTGCAGGCTTGAGGCGAAATTATCTATTGAGCGCACCACTCCATCAACGCAAGGATGGTATGTGTCGCTGAAAAATGCTACTCTCATCATTAAGTTAGCCATATGGAAGCAATATAAAGCTTAACTCTATCTCTTTTTTTATAATGCGTTTGGTGTATTCATGCAAGGCAAGGCGTTAATTCCAATCCTCTCTATCCTGCTCATATTGCAGGCATGCTTCGGGGCAACCGTAATATTAAATTCGCAAAGCTATGAGGATATCATCTCCGCCGCCATCTATTCATCATACAACAACTATTCATTTGTATTCGCCCTCACCCCCAACCAGTCTGTTTTTATTTCCAAATATTATACCCTCAACCCTGACGAGCCAGTAATATATATAGAGGGGAACCGCACCGTTCTTCCAAATATGGGCGCCATAATCAGGGACGGCGGGGTGCGCAACCTCACAATAGCGGCGCCCGCATCCGTGCAATTCTGGGTTGCGGATTCTTTTCCAAAAAACGAGGCAATCATAGTGGGCGGGCAATACGGGCATGACGCGCTTGCGGTCTCATCATACGCGGCGCTAAAAGGGGCGCCCCTGTTTTTCATAAACAACCCCTCAGACGCCCAGGCAATAGCTTTGCAGATAAACACGCTCGGTTATGAGAAGGTAATAATATACGGGCCAATAGCCCACCAGCTCCCCGCAGAGGCGGCAGATTCCCTTCCCAACAAGCGCATCATAGACACAGGAAGCAAATACACCAACAACATTGAGATAGCCGCGGACTTTTTGAAAGAGAAGCCCACAGAGCAAGTGCTTCTTCTCTCTGGAAAAACATTTGAAAAATCAATGGTTGACGGCTCGTTCCCAATCCTTCTTATAGGAAAATCAGACGTTCCTGTGCAGCTTGCCGATTTTATAAAAGAGAAAAACTTAAGGAGCGCAATAGTATTCTCCGACGATTCAGACATACTTGACGGGGTAAACCGCCTGCGCTCACAGGCGCCCGCGCTTGCGCTTTTCTTAAAATACGGGGAAGGGTATAGGGGGCTTTCACAGCCTCTTCCTCTCACCGTGGTGCAGCTTCCCTCTCCAAAAATAGAAATAGAAGTGATTAACCTCTCCTATAACGTGCCCTCAAAAATATTTGAACTGCGGATTCAGAACAAGGGGGATGCGGTGGCGGTTGATGCGTCTGCCTCAATATCTTCTCTCGGCTCGGCGCGCTCGTCACAGGTTTTCATAGAGCCGGGGGCGCAGACTGTGCTAAGCATTCCTTTTGATGCCACAAGCGCGATTTCCTCCTCGCAAATACCCCTGGCCGAGCTGACCGTGCGCTATGGCGAAGATTCGGCAATAATGGACAACATCCAAACAATAGCCTATTCCGGAGTGCCGACATCATTTTACAACGACACCTCCGATGTCGGCCTCTCCTCAATAACTTATGATGAAGGAAGGATGGCTTTTGTGCTCAATTTTGAAGGGTATGGATGGGTGGAAGGCACACTGGGCTTTAACATAAACGACCGCCCGGTAGTTTTGCGAATTCCCTTAACCCAAATACAAGGCTCGGGCGATGTGGTTGTAAAATACCTTTTAAGCGAGGATGAGCGAAAATTCATAAACGGAGTTGACGCCGGCTATTTCACAAGAAGCGGAGAAAGGGAAGACATACTTATACACGAGTTGCGCGGGCAGGAGGCAATACTGCTTGAATCTCCCGCGGGGGTTTCAACTCCGCTTGACATCGGCTCGGCAATATTATATTTAATCGGCATAGCAGTTGTGCTTTCTGCCGGGGTGCTAACATTCGGGCATCTTAAAGCCAAGGGGGATACATTTGAATGATGGTGGTTTTATGAAAATATTTTTTGCCATTTGCCTCGCAGCATTGTGCGCAATGCCCGCCGCCCTTCCGGTGGGCGTGACTACGGTTAGCGCAGGCACTCCTGTAACGCTAGGGGCTCTTTCTCCGATATCCGCATCCGCATGGGGGGGAAACGTCACAGAGCTTAACTTAAGCATCGCATCTGTTACTTTGCACTGGCAGGGATTTTACGGCTCAATAGTGGCATCATTGCAGATTGGCACCGGCTCCGGCTTGGCAAACGGCACCCTAAAGCAATGGAATGTGAGCAATATAAGCGGGCAAATGTATGCCTCCCGCTCATCAACAGTGGATTTCACGGTTCTCAACTCCACCTCGTCAAACCTTTCCAACCTTGATGACGCGTTCAGCTTTTTGCAGGGTGCAAATGACGCCGCCATAAACTCGGGCTCAAATTCTGCAAATCCGGCATTTAACATCGGGCAATATGCCGTGAGCGCAAACTCATTTCCGCTCATAACCTCGAGGGATGATTCAGGCAACGAGGTATGGAACGAGGTTATCATGCGCCATGCAACCGATGGCAGCCCCAGCGACTTTGTGTTTGTCGGCATTTTAAACAACAGCGGAGTTGCCTTTAACGGGGATTCTGCGCACTTCCAGATTGTGGTGCCGGAGGATTCGGCAGGGGACGCAACCGCAACGACGTATTATTTCTACGGGGAGATTCAATAGGTGGCATGTATGAAAAAAAATAATTTCCTATTTTTCCTCGCCTTTGCGGCGCTTCTTCCACTATCGTTTGCCGGAGTTTCCGAGTTTGCTGCCAAAAACACCTACGTCGTGCTAAATTCCCAAAATTATGAGGACCTTGTTTCCGGTGCGGTGTGGGCGGCTCAAAAAGGATATAACTTTGCATTTATCGCAAACAACGGGCAGGGCGCCCTCTGGAAGGAAAAGTTTTCTTCAACAGAGGCAAACTATTATTATTTTGAGTCAGCTTCTCCCGTGTTTTTGGGGATGGAAGGGCAGCTAAAGCCAGCCACTTCCGCAGACACGCAGTTTATGCTTGATGAAACAATAGCTGCAGGAAAATTGCACCGCTCATTTGAGAATCCCAAGCTTATTTATGCCAAAGAGGAGCGGCTATCCTCCCTGTTTGCGCAAATGTCAAAAACAAACTTTGCAATAATTGTTGCAAAAGGCAGGGGGCAGGATGCAATAAGCGCAGCCCCGTATGCCGCCGCCAAGGGGGGCGGGATTTATTTTGCAACCGGGCAGGATGCGCCCGCTTTGGCCCAATCACTTCTAAACAAAGGAAAAGACGTGCTTGCCTACGGGGAAATCTGCGATTCCATTATCCCTTTTGAATCAGAAATTAACTGCATAAACAGGGGCTCAATATTTCTTGACAACTCTTACCTTCTTCAATTATATTCCGAGGAATTCTCACCGTCCCAGGCATTGTTTGCATCAGGAAAAGTATTTGAAAGCTCCATAATATCCACAAAATATCCCATAGCCCTTGTTGGCAGGACAGAGGCAAGCCCTGAGCTTATAGGCTGGATTGCCTCAAGCAAAATCGGAAGCGGGCTTGTTTTTGAAGGGGATGCAAACATAAAAGGGGCAATCGCCACAATAAAGCAGGAGAGGGCGCTTCCCGTATTTGTAAAGCTCGGAGAGGGCTCGCTTGGAAGCAGCAATATGCAGCCACTAAACACAATGCAGCTTCCATGCTCTGCCACAATGGTGGAAATAACCTCAGTAATTTATCTGGAAGAGAGCGGCGGCTTTGAGATGAATGTAACAAACATCGGGGAGGGGAAAGCGCATGTGCGCGCGGTAGCCATGCTTGAGGGGGGCGAGAGCGCCTCCTCCGGGCTTATCAAAGTCCTTCCGGGGGAGAGCCAAATAATATTTGTCCCGATAAACGCCTCATCCTATACAAATAGCGGAATAATCGATACTGCCGCGTTTCACATCTACCTTGGCTCGGACCCTTATGTTGTTGAGAGCATCGATGTCATCGTTTTCTCCGGCATTTTAGTGCATAAAGCGCCAAGCGCCGGCGAGCAGGGCATGCGCGAATACGCAAAAGGGGGTTCCAACGCCATATCTTTAATAGTAGTGCTAATATTGCTTGTGATTGCAGTATACCTTATCATGCACATAAATTCTCCGGGCGCGTCGCGCATAGTGCTTGACAGAAATGAAATAGGGCGCGCACGCGAGCGCAGGCATAAATCGCGCAGAAAACGACGAAGGGGGCACAAATAAAAACAAAGGGTGAAATATGATGAACGTGCTGGCAGGAAAAATAAAAGGCGCTGCTCTTTTTGCGGCAATTCTTATTATTGCCCAGCTTGCCTTTGCAAACATCACCTCAAACACATCCGCCGACGCGTGGGGGGGAAACATAACTCAGGTGTCATTTACGCTTAACCAGACATCCAACCGATGGTTTGTGTTTTACGGCTACTCAAACGGCTCATCAACCTCCCTGACTCTCTCATCATCAATGATATATGATTCAAGCGATTCATCCCACCTTCTAAACCTTCCATCAACCTATAGCTATTACATAATATCTGATGAATCCAGCCCGTTTGACGGGAATTATTCAACTCCCGACCTTGGCTCTATCGATTCTCATTTTAATTTGCGCAATTATGAGTCAAGCTCGCATGTGTTTGATTCGACTGCAAATTTCTCGGTATACAACAGCTCAAATGACACCACTGTCACCCTAAGCCTGCCTACCGCATATTTTGCAGGAAAAAGCAACGGCGGCTCCACCAACTGGCAGGCATTCAGGCAGGGGATTGTGCTGAAAGGAACCTCTATCCTTTTCATTGTTCCATCCTCGTCTGCAACAGGATTTGACGGGCGCACATTTGACTTTGAGTTCGCCCTTCCATACGACCAATTCGGAGGAAACAGCTTTTACATATTTACAATAGCCGCCCCGTACGAGCCGCCGCCGACTCTTTTATCCACCGGCGGAGATACCCCGCTGGGCAGCCTCGGCTTTTCATGGGCATATGATGGCAAAATACTCACCATTCACACCACCCCCGGCGCCAGCATCACGTTGCGCGACTCTTTGGGCGCCTCCTTCAGCCCGCAGAGCGAATCCGGAGGAGACTACAAATTTGAGGTTCCCGCCGGTTTCAAATATTATGCATACCTCTCAAAATCCGGCTACGACAGGCTTGACACAAGCCTGTATATCTCTCTGCCTGTAAAAACAACTGGCGAGAAGGAAAAAGAGGACAAGGAAAAGGAAAAGCCAACAGGGGAGGAGGGGGAGACGGATGTCACAATAGAGCAAACTCCCTCAGGCACCATAATATGCATAGGAAACGACTGCTATGAGAGCGAATTCGCAGAAATCGCGAAGGTGCAGGAATTGCAGGAGCTCTCATGCTATGGCTCGATATGCAAGCTTGTAGGAATAGACGGGGCGGCATTTGTGGAAAAATACAGCCTCACAAAAAGCCCGTACCAGAGCACCAGGAGGGGCGAGAGCGCAGCCGCCCTTGACATTTCAAAAATGTTCTCAGATTTTGGCTACGAAGTATCTGCAGGGCTTGGGAGCGTAACCGCATGGCCGGAAAAAGAGAGGGGCTTTTTCTTTTACTCATTTGTTTTCTTTGCAATTGCCGCCCTTTTTGTATATCTTTTCAGGCAAAACTTCTCAAGGCATGCCTCAGGCGGGGGATACGACTAAAGCTTCTATTTTTTATATCTTCATTGAGTAACCTATTTGGGTATTTTTATGTCTATTTCGCCAATTGAGCAAAGATACGCAACCGAGATGAATTCTCTTTTTGAGGAAAAGGCAAAGCTTGATGGCTGGATGCGGGTGGAGGTTGCGCTTGCAAGGGCGCACGCAAAGCTTGGGCATATTCCAAAAAACTCTGCCGATGAAATAGAAGCAGCCGCCTCAAAGGTGCAGCTCTCCAGAGTGCTTGAGATAGAAAACGAAATACACCACGACCTTATGGCAATGGTGCGCGCCCTATCTGAAAATTGCGGCGAATCCGGCAAATTCGTGCACCTTGGGGCAACAAGCTATGATATAGAGGACACCGCGCTTGCCCTCACAATGCGCGACGCGGGCGGACTGCTGCGCTCGCGCATCATCGGCTTGCAGGAAATTTTGGGAAGGCTTGCAAAAGAGAAAAAATCTCTTGTATGCGTCGGGCGCACGCACGGGCAGCATGCCGTGCCAACAACTTATGGGATGAAATTCGCACTTATTTACGAGGCGCTTGAGAGGCAGGTGGCTTTGCTTGATAATGCAATAAGGCAAATCTCTGCCGGGAAAATGAGCGGCGCGGTAGGCACCATGGCAACCTTTGGCAAAGACGCTTTCAAACTGCAGGAGATTGTAATGGAAGAGCTCGGGCTTGAGAGCGCCCCAATCACCACACAGGTGATAGGGCGCGAGAGGCACGCGCAAATGCTTTTTGTTATCGCAAGCATTGCCTCAATTTTAGACAAGCTTGCAAAAGATATCCGCAACCTCTCGCGAAACGAAATACTGGAAGTTGCCGAAGGGTTTGCAAAAAAACAAGTAGGCTCCTCCACAATGCCGCAAAAGAGAAACCCCCACAAATGCGAGAGAATATGCTCTCTTGCCCGCCTTGTGCGCGCCAACTGCTCTGTGGCGCTTGAGAACATCCCTCTTGAGCATGAGAGGGATTTGACAAATTCAGCAAACGAGCGCTTCATAATTCCCCAGTCATTTATTTTGTGTGATTATATGCTAAAGCAAACTTCTCTTGTGCTTGAAAGCCTTGAATTTTTTGAAGCCAACATAAAAAAGAACCTTGAAATGGGAGGGGGCGCCATACTTGCCGAGAGGGCGATGATGGCTTTGGCTGAAAAAGGAATGGGGAGGCAGGAGGCGCACGAGCTTGTGCGCACAATCGCAAAAGAGGCCGCAAAAGAGGGCAAGCCCCTCAAAGAGGCGCTGGCGCAAAACAAAAAGGCAAGCGATTTGCTTGATGAAAAAGAGCTTGAGAAAATATTTGATTATTCCACCTACACCGGCAAGGCAGAGGAGATAGTGAAAAAAATAATAAAATAATAATCAAGCATGCAAAAGAAAGCGGAAGAAAAAATAAAATAAGCAAAAATAGGAAAAAATATCTTCGGTGAAAAAGCAAGCTTGAGAAAAAATAAAAAAGGCAGGCGGGAAAAAATAAAATTTGAAGTGTTGTTTGGCTGTTGATGCATATGATATCTGAAAATGACCCGAAAATTTGGGAACTTTATAAAAAAGAAATGGCGCGGCAGGAGGGGGGCATCCAGCTTATTGCATCCGAAAATTATGCCTCCCCCGACGTGATGGCGGCAAGCGGGGGAATTCTTACAAACAAATATTCCGAAGGATACCCCGGCAAGCGCTATTACGGGGGAAATGAATTTGTTGACTCAATAGAAACTATTGCAATAGAGAGGGCGAAAAAGCTTTTTGGCGCAGAGCATGCAAACGTGCAGCCCCATTCCGGCTCCTCCGCGAATATGGCGGCATATTACGCACTTCTTGAGAGGGGAGACAAGCTGATGGGCTTAAGCCTTGATGAGGGAGGGCACCTTACCCACGGGCTGCCGGTGAATTTTTCAGGCAAATACTATGAAATAATTCCCTATCACCTGAATGCGCAGACGCACCTTCTTGATTATGATTCAATAGCCGAAATTGCGGACGAGCAGCAGCCAAAAATGATAATTGCAGGCTACACAATGTATTCGCGCACCATAGATTTTGCAAAATTTCGCAAAATCGCCGATTCTGTAGGCGCAAAGCTTCTTGTTGACATGTCGCATATCGCAGGGCTTATCGCAGGCGGGGCGCACCCGAACCCTGCCCCTTACGCGGATGTAATAACTTCCACAACCCACAAAACATTGCGAGGGCCCCGCGGAGCAATAATTCTCTCTCAGGAGCAGTATGCAAAGCAAATAGACCGGGCAATTTTTCCGGGGCTGCAGGGGGGGCCGTTTGAAAACCAGATAATGGCGCGCGCTGTCGCATTTAACGAGGCGCTCCAGCCCTCTTTTTCGGATTATGCGGCGCAAATAGTAAAAAACGCAAAAGCGCTTGCCTCGGCATTAACCGACTTGGGGCTTGTGCTTGTAACAGGGGGAACCGACAACCACCTCATGCTCCTTGACGTGCGAAATCGGGGGCTTACAGGCAAAGAAGCGCAATTGGCGCTTGATGGGGCGGGAATCACATGCAATAAAAATACTGTGCCAAACGACCCGCAAAGCCCGTTTATAACATCCGGAATCCGCCTTGGCACTCCGGCACTCACCACCCGCGGCATGAAGGAGGGTGAGATGCAAAAAATAGCGCATCTAATAGATGATGTCCTCAAAAACAGCACAAGCGCGGAAGCAAAGAGCAAAGTGAAAAAAGAGGCGCTTGCATTAACCGCGCAATTTCCAATATACAAAAATTTGCGCGATTAAATTTATTCCCAAGCCCTGCTCAAGCAAAAAGCAGAAAAATTTTCAGGGCTTGCAAAGCCGTGCAAAAATTAACCCGGCGGGCTTGAAAAAGGGCGAACATGAAAGGCAAATGGTTTTATTGCCCGCCTAAAAAATACTCTCGGAGGTTTTATATTTGGCAAAGCTTTTGGACGGAAAAGAGGCGTCCTCAAAATGGCTTGAGGACATCAAAAAGCAGGCATCTTTGCTGCAGCCCAAGCCAAAGCTTGTAATAATAAACTCCGGGGACGATGCCGCCTCGCAAATATATGTGCGCAACAAGGTGCGCGCATGCAAGGAGTGCGGCGTCTCTTGCGAGCTTTTGCATTACCCGGCAAGCGCATCTACTGCCGAACTTCTCTCAAAAATAAAAGAGCTTAACAAAGACGCCTCTGTTTCCGGAATGATAGTGCAGCTTCCCCTCCCCTCCCGGGTTGATGTGCAGGCATTGCAGGAGGCGATAGAGCCGCTAAAGGACGCGGACGGATTCACGCCCGAAAACCAGCGCCTTCTTGAAGAGGGAAAGCCCCGCCTTGTTGCCGCAACTCCCGCAGGCGTCATGCGCCTTCTTGAGCACTATAATTTGGATGTAACTGGAAAAAATTGCGTTGTAATGGGGCGCTCAAAAATAGTGGGGAAGCCGCTCGCGGCTCTTTTGAGAAACGCGGGCGCAAAGGTGGAAGTGGTGCACTCAAAAACCGAAAATCCCGCCTCAATAACATCAAAAGCCGACTTTCTTTTCATAGCCATAGGAAAGCCGAGATTAGTAGGCGCTTCCATGGTAAAAGAGGGCGCCGTGGTGATTGACATAGGAATGAACCGCGACGAGAACGGGAAGGTATGCGGGGATGCCGACTTTGAGGAAGTGAAAAAAAAGGCATCCTGCATAACTCCTGTGCCCGGAGGGGTGGGGAAAATGACGGTCGCCTCCCTTCTCGCAAATACGCTAAAGGCATACAAAATGCAAAATAAAATTCAAACGCAATAAAAGCAAATCCAAAAAAAGCAGCCGTGAAAAATTTTAATAAAAATAAAACCACAAGCAAAATTCAAACACGGGCTAAAAAAATATCCGGCGGGCTTGCAAAAGTTTGGGGAATTTTTAAACGGTGTTTATTTTGAATTCAAATTCATATTCCGGCGCATGCGAAAAACTCTCGCAAATCTCAATGTTTGGCTCAAAGCCGGGGCTGCAGAGAATAAGCAAGCTTCTCTCCCTTCTTGGCAGCCCGCAGGAAAAAACAAAATGCGTCCTTGTCGGCGGAACAAACGGGAAAGGTTCCACCGCAATTTTTCTCTCCTCAATAATCTCCGCTTCCGGAAAAAAATGCGCCCTTTTTCTCTCGCCGCACATATTTTCAATCCGCGAGCGCATTCAGGTAAACGGGCAAAATATAAGCGAGGAAAAATTTGCAAAACTTTTTTTTGAGGTTTATTCAAAATGCGCCGAATTTGAAAAAGAGGATGCGCCCACCTTTTTTGAATTAATAACGGCAATGGCATTTTTGCATTTTGCAAAAGAGGGGTGCGATTTTGCAGTAATGGAAGTTGGCATGGGGGGGCGGCTTGACGCCACAAACGCGTGCGAGCCTATTCTTTCAATAATAACAAGCATTTCCCTTGAGCACACCGCCCACCTCGGAAATTCCATAAAAAAAATAGCGTTTGAAAAGGCGGGGGCAATTCGCCCCGGCGCGCCTGTTATATGCGGCGCAAAAGGGGAGGCAAAAGAGGAAATAAAAAAGCTTGCAAATGCGAGGGGAGCAAAATTTATAGACGCGCATGATTATTTCTCCCCAATTCAAAAAAATACGGAAAAAGGCGCCCGCAAAAATTTCGGGGAGGGGGCAAAATTTTCCCTCACATTTCCGCAAGCGGGCAGCTCATGCATCCTGCGCCTCAGCACGCAAGGGGATTTTCAGGTGCAAAATGCCGCAATGGCGGCAATAGCCGCGGATATCCTTCAAATTCCGCAAGCAGAAATTCTTAACGCAATAACAAGCGCAAAAATTCCGGCGCGCTGGCAGCAACTCTCAAATCCACCCAAAACAATAATCGACTGCGCCCACAATTTGGGCGCATTTGGGCAAATTCTCCCCGAAATAAAAAAAGAATTTTGCGCCCCACAAGGAGCGCGCGCGCTAATTTTCGGGGCAATGAAAGACAAGGAATGGAAAAAAGAGCTTGAAATTATTTTACCATATTTTGACTTTATAATTTTGCCCCGCCTTCCCTTCAGGAGGGCGGCGGATGCGGGTGAGATAAAAAATTTCATTATTGCCAAATCCAACAAGAAAACAAGAGCGCAAAATATATGCTGGGCGGACGGGAAAATAAAAATTATTGTTTGCGATGCAAATGAGGCATTAAGCAGCGCAAAAAAATCCGCGGGCGCAAAGGGAAAAATCCTGTGCATCGGTTCAATATACTTGCTGCAGCACATTCTCTCGGAAGAGAAATTAGGCATAATAGGATAGGGCAGCCCGCTTCGGCAATTGCTGTTTTAAATATGGACTGCCCAATCTTTAAGCATGGACAAGGATTCGGTTCGCAGGCAAAGCATGCTGGGGAGAAAAGAGCGCATCCTCTCATTTGGCGCAGAGGAAAACTCGACTATATTGCGCCACCTTCTGCAAATACCCCGATTCGTGAGAGCAAAAACAATTATGCTCTATATTTCAAAGCCGGATGAGGCGGATACGCGCCACCTTTTTTTGCATCTTCTAGCCGAGGGGAAAAAAGTTGTTTTGCCGCGCACCAGCATAGCCGAGAGGGCGATAACCCCGTATTATGTAAAAAGCGATAGCGAGCTTGAGCCATCCTCTTTCGGGGTGATGGAGCCGCGCATTGAGTGCAAAATTTGCCCGACTGAAGAAATTGACGCGATAATAATTCCGGGCGTGGCATTTGATGAAAAATGCAACCGCCTCGGATACGGCTTTGGCTTTTATGACAGGTTTCTCAAAGGGGCAAAGGGCGTGAAAATAGGAATATGCACCGACGCTCAAATTTACCCCTCAATCCCTATCGAGCCGCACGATGTTCCTATGGGTTATGTCGTGAGCGAGAAGAGAATAATCAAAAGACAAACCTCGGCATAAACCGCGCGCGAGGCGGCGCAAATCCCAATCAAATTTTCTTAGCCGGCATTTTTTATTTTGTTTATGCCAATTTTTGCCTGGCTGCTTTTGCCAAAAAAACATATTTTGCAAACGGTTAGCTTTATTTTATTGCGCATGCAATTATCTATATGGAATTGCCAATAGTTATTCTTGCATCCGGAAGGGGCTCAAATTTTGAGGCAATAGCAAACGCAATAAAGGAAAAAAGGTGCGATGCGAAAATTCTTGCCCTCATTTCCGACAACCCGGGCGCAAAAGCGCTTGAAATCGCAAAAAAGCAGGAAATTCCTTCCCATGTTTTTGAGAGGAAAAATTTCTCCTCCTCAGAGGAATTTGACGATGCTCTTTTTTCAGCAGTTGAAGAATATTCGCCCCAGCTAATAGTATTAGCAGGGTATATGAGAATAATTCGCTCAAAAAAAGTGTTTGAAAAATATAAAAACAAAATAATAAACATCCACCCGTCCCTTCTTCCAAAATACCCCGGCGCGCACGCGCAAAAGGACGCCTTTGATGCGGGGGAAAAAGAGAGCGGGCTTACAATACACATAGTTGACGAATCCCTTGACGGGGGGCCCATTATCTATCAGGAAAAGATAAATATTTCAGATTGCAAATCCGCCGCCGGGGTTTCAGAAAAAATTCTAAAAAGAGAGCATATGGCATACCCCGCAGTAATAGATAAAATCTCAAAAGGCATCATAAAACTTGAATAAATTATTCTCATGTATATTTTTTCTATACTTTAATATATTTTTAATATACTTTTTGTATCTCATTATTATACAGTTATATACTTAAATTATACTTCTTATATTTCTTTCATATACAATAATATATTAAAAATATACATTTTGTATATTATTTTAATACAAACATTTACTTCTAATATACTTAATATATATTTTTTCAATACAAATGTATATATTCTTACATTATTCGTATATCTTAAATATACACTTTGTACATTTTTAAAATACAAACGTATGTATCTCACTTATATTTTGTATATTTAAATTAAACAGATGTATATAAATTCTGTGCTTCCTGATAATTCTGGCACCCCGTAGAATCTTATGCAGGGTTCTCATGCCTTGTTCACCTCTTTGAATGTTTTTATCACTTTTGTTTTGTGGTGCATTTTTCGCTGGAACGCCTGAGCTGG
>Ga0210057_1000470_pt1 | contig 67023 bp, 49 predicted proteins | sample CryGeyCG2114_010_2_FD_183968 | JGI IMG/M metagenome (GOLD analysis project Ga0210057, IMG submission 183968) | Groundwater microbial communities from aquifer - Crystal Geyser CG10_big_fil_rev_8/21/14_0.10 (SPAdes) (version 2) | ecosystem: Environmental > Aquatic > Deep subsurface > Groundwater ...
GTTGGGATGATTGTGCGAACTCTGGCGGACTGCCTACGGAAAGGCGCGGACAAGAACTATGTCGCCTGTGGACTCGCCGGAGTCGGCACCCCCGAAGCCATGGAGATGCGCAGAGAGCTTATCAAAGACGGCGCGAACAAGAACTGGGTCGCCTGTGGACTCGCCGGAGTCGGCACCCCCGAAGCCATGGAGATGCGCAGAGAGCTTATCAAAGACGGCGCGAACAAGAACGATATCGCCTATGGACTCGCCGGAGTAAATAACAAAGAGGGCGATGAATTTCGAAATGAACATCTTTCCGACCCGACATTGAGCGCAAGAAGTTTCTCTACTGATTATGTCTATATAGATGCAGTCGTCTGTCGATATGGATTTGAGGGCAATCAAGACACAGAGGAGCCGAAGCAAGAAGGAGAGGCGGACGAAAGCCATGAGCGCGGACAGAGTGCGGACGAAACGCAAACCGGAGTTGAGGCGGGGGAACAGCTTAAAGGGCGGGACCCGTTGGAGTTCATTCAAGATATGATGGTGTATCTTGGCGATAGTAACTCGGTGCCTAGAAAAGTTAAGTGGACGCTTGCGGCAAACGGGCGTGAGTTCATAAATATGTATGTTCCCGCTTCCATCATTCCTGACGAATACATAGACACCAGATTAAATGTTGTCGACCTCGAGGCACTGGCGCTACAGGGTAATACATGCGAGGTTGCTACGGGCGGTTATCCCTACGAGCCATTGTGGGGTCGGTTGGGCGGGAAGAAGGTCATTTCCGTCCGCACCGACGGTAACTGGTACTTGGAGGTGGTGGACAGTCGCGGACAAGACGCGGACAAAACACCGACTGACGCGGACAAGGGTAGACCGCAGGAGTTTGTGGACCTTACCGGCGTAAAGGTGGTCAGTAACGGGCACGACTCCCTCGACCATTACCGCCGTGGCCAAATGGTGCGAAAGAAACCGGGTGGGGGCGATTTTTACAGCCGCAGTTTTCCTAGAAAAGCACAGTTGAGGATAGTTGGTTTTACCGACGACGCCCGCGTCATTATCCGAGTAGAAAATGAGAGGGTGGTCGGCTCAGTGGCCGCCGAGATCTTCCCGAAATACTTTGAGGTGGTGGAGCCGACGGACAAGGGCGAATAAATGCGAGCCGAATAAGTTTGTGGAGGCGGAAAGTGCTTTGGGTTACGAGACTCGTTCTTTCCCCTATAGGGGGAGGGTTAGGGTGGGGTAGTGGTTGAGCCACGTATCACCAATCTACCCCCTCCGAACCAGACAGTCCGAAAACAGGCCCGGAAGCCTTGCTTCCCAGTGCATCTAGAAGCAAGGCTTCTTGTTTTCGGACTGTCTGCCCACCTCGCGCCGCCGCGCTCCGGTCTTGCGAAGCTGTGCACGGCTCGCTTCTCACCTCCTGGCCCCCAAGCACCAGAGCTTCGCTCGGTACGGGGCAGGCAGGGGGAGGGGCAATTTCGTAATTCACAATACCTGCTCATCACCCCTCAGGCGGGGGAGGGAAGAAATGCGAGTTTCGTCACTCACAGTCTAGGGTACTTTACAGATATGATGCAAAAGTGTATAGTAGCATTATGAAGTACCTTAAAAGAGCATTGGAGGAGAAAATAAGGTTACACATCAATGATGATAAGGTGATAGTTCTTACAGGTATGCGTCGTGTGGGCAAAAGCACTTTATTACGACAGATTGCGTCGGGGCTTTCAAATATGGCTTGGTTTGACTTTGACAATCCGCTTGACGTGAGACTGTTTACCGATATTGACTATAATGACATCTACGAACGGATATTGGTGCACGGCAAACTGGACAAAAGCCGACGTTTGCATATATTTGTTGACGAAGCTCAAATGCATCCGGAAGTGAGTAAGGTGGCAAAGTATCTGCACGACCATTATGATGTCAAATTTTTCTTGACGGGCTCCGCCAGTTACTACCTTAAGAATCTTTTCCCCGAGAGCTTGGCCGGTCGCAAAGTTTTGCTGGAGCTCTTCCCTCTGTCCTTCTCTGAATTTGTAGAGTTTAAAGGAGGAGATACGGAACTTCTGGCCGACCTGCGCTTGAAGGAGAGCGTGCATCTCCTTGAATTTGAGAAATACGATTCGCTCTATGATGAGTATCTGCGCTGGGGGGGTTTCCCGGAAATCGTATTAGCGACGAGCGAGGTGACGAAGCGAGAACTTGCCAAAGATATATTTTCCTCATACTATCAAAAAGAGGTGGTACAACTTGGCGGATGGCATAAACAGGATGCTTTTCGTGACCTTATGGTACTGCTGGCCACTCGTGTCGGCTCACAGCTTGACCTCACAAAAATTTCCCAAGAGCTGGGGGTTACGAGACCGACTCTTACAAATTACATCTCTTTTCTTGAGGCGACCTACTTTATCTCTCTGCTTGGCAAATATTCCGGAAGTGTGGATAGGACCATTGCCGGCTCCAAGAAAGTGTACCTGTGCGACAACGGTATCTTGCGAGTGGTCGCCGAGACAGATTCCAGTACCCAACTGGAGAACAGCATCTATCATCAGCTTGCCCACTTCCGCGCAGGCCAGGTGCACTACTATAGAAATCAAAATGGCAAGGAGCTGGACTTTGTCGTTGATGGCAAGGTTGGTTATGAGGTAAAGAGTACCGCCACTTCCGCATATGTGGCGGAGGCGAAGCGACTTGCCAGAGGTGCCGGCTTGAAAGAAAGCATCGTAGTGTCAAAGAATTATACGGAGGAAGGAGGTGGCGTCCACTTCGCCCAATTCATATAACTCCACACTTGGAGGCTTAATGTTTACCGTACCTTCGGTACAATAACTTCGTCCACCAGACCGTACCCCGTAAAGCTCTCCGCCGATTGGCGGAGAGCCATGGGGTTACTTGACTACGGTGGATGGGATGGAGTCTGTGGTTCGCCCTACTTTGCTTTTGGTACAATAACTTCGTCTACGAGACCGTACTTTTTGGCTTCGTCAGCCGTCATAAAGTAGTCGCGCTCGGTGTCAGCGGAAACCTTTTCGAGTTTTTGGCCGGTGTATTTGGCGAGCAGTTTGTTCATATTCTGTTTGAGGCGAATCATCCAGCGGGCGCGAATCTCGACATCAGTGGCTTGGCCCTCGGCGCCTCCAAGAAGCTGGTGAATCATAATCTCTGAGTTTGGCAGGGCGAAACGCTTGCCTTTCTTGCCAGCGGCCAGTAGAAAAGCGCCCATGGAGGCGGCCATGCCCGCGCAAATAGTGGAAACGTCCGGTTTGATGTGCTGTATGACATCGTGGATAGCCATGCCGGCCGTGACACTTCCGCCGGGGGAGTTGATATACATAATGATATCCTTCTTGGGGTCTTCAGACTCGAGAAAAAGCATCTGGGCGATGGCAATGTTGGCCACGTTGTCGTCGATAGTGTCGGCCACGAAAATAATACGGTCTTTAAGCAGGCGCGAGTAGATGTCGTAGGCGCGCTCGCCGAAGGCGGACTTTTCGATGACGGTGGGGATGAGGTAGTTTTTGAGTGGTGTGCGAGACATATATTTGATGTTAGCTAAATGTGACATAGTATAGCACTAAAAGAGCGTGGGGCGTACGCGGGCCACGGGCCGCAGGGCGTACACAGGCCGCAGGGTGTAGGGCGCAGGGCGTAGGGCGTAGAATTCACTATACCCTATGCCCTATACCCTAATGCATGCCCTGTTTTCAAAAGCTCTCCAGTTTTTTAAGGACCGCTTCTTTGGTCATCTGCTCTGCCAAATAACGACTAGCGCCATCTTTGTTTGCCTCTGGGTAGAGAGCAAGGAGCTTTGCCACTTCGGCTTCCAGTTCTTCTCCCAGTACAGATACCTTTTCTTTGATGCCGACCTCGCGTAGGGCCAGCTCGGCCGTGACACGTTTGCGGGCGTTCTCCTTCCATTCGACGCGCAGTTTTTCCTCTGAGGTTTTGCTTGCCTTAAGGTAAGCCTCTTTTTCGATGCCGTATCGCTTGGCCTCGGCATAAGTTTCCGCGAGCATTCGTTCGAGTTCGTTTTCTATTAAAACTTCAGGAATATCGACAGCGACAGCCGAGACCAGGGCTTCGATAATGCCGTGGCGAACGGCCTGAGCGCGGGCCTGCTTTTTTTCCTGCGTCATATTTTCACGGAGCTTCGCCTTTAGGTCTGCCAGGTCTTTGAACTGTCCGAGTGACTGGGCGAACGCGTCATCTATTGCGGGCAGGTTTTTTTGTCCTTCTTCATCTTTGGCGACCGTTTTTTTCTTTTCGGCCTCTGCGCTGTCTGGCTTATTTCTTTCACTCTCCTCCTCTTTTGCCGTCTGCATTGCTTGAAGCTCTTTAAGGGCAGACTCTATCTCCTTCTCGCTTACTTCTAAAGACATGGCTTCACCTTTCTTCTTGCCCTCGCGAGCAAGCTCTTTATATTCGCCGAGCGATACTTCGGGCAAAACGGAAACCGTGAGCACAAAACCAAGAGGGTTATCTTTGGCGACCTTCGTAATTTGCACTTCAGGGCGTCCGACTACGTCGAGCGAGTGAGCCTCAACGATTTGGGGATAGGCATCGCCAAGAGCCTCATTAGCCATTTCCTCGAGAATAGCCATCTCTCCAACTCGCTCACATAGCACAGACTCCGGAATATGGCCCGGTCGAAAGCCGTCGAGCTTAACCGTCTCGTTTAACTGTTTAAGGGCCTTGGGGCGATATTTGGTAAAGGTGGCCGCGTCTATTTCGCCGGTTATTTTAATGCGCGAGCCCGCTATCTTTTCGAGAGTTGTTTTTGGTAGTGGCATGGAGTGTAATTAGGCAGGTGGGCAGGTAGTAGGTAGTAGATGGCAATGTGAAATTGAGACTGCAGAAAAAGAGTTTTTCTACGGTCTCAAAATATCTCAAATGAACAATATTGCTACACTCTACGAAGGCATTCACCGGGTGGCCTGGTCTAGTTTTCAGACGGTCTGTGTTTCCGGACGGTCATTAATCGTACGAGTTTTGTAACTCAAGACGAAGTAGGATTTAGTGCGCCGCTTGGCCGAGCCCAAAGGGCGGCATGCCCAATATGCGGACGGCGTCCTCTTCGGAAAGCACTTCCTTGTCTTCCAGTGTGTGGACCAGTTCGACAAACTTCTTGTCTTCTTTGTGGACGAGCTCGGTAATGTCGCCACGGAGTTCCCCGACCCTCTCATCGAGATAAATTTTTGTAACCATGTTGCGTTTCAGGTATGCGACGTCCTCCTCAAGTGATTCGAAGCGCTTGTCGTGGCCACTCAAGCGTCCATCTATCCCATCGAAACGTGCGTCTATCCCATCGAAACGTTCCTCTACGCGGGTGGCAAATTTACTCACCGCATTGAGTACGTCTTGCGTGGTTGGCTCAACGTTGGTTTTTTTAGTAGCACGTTTCATGTTTGTGAGTATAACACATCCAAGTTTACTTTATGGTGACGAGGGCGTACACTGCAGACAACAATATGGACGCAAAAAACTCTTATCCTCTTGGGCCAAGAATCGCGATTACTCTCATTATTATTCTGCTTATTTTTGGTGGCTCGTATGCTCTCAAGCAGGGTCTAGAGCGCACCCACACGCCCCCGCAGGAAGCCTCAACCACCACCATTATAACAAGACTCGGCACTACGACAATTTTCGGCGATTCTCCGGGAGGTTTTGGCACGACCACGACGAATAACTAGGCAGTAGGCAGTAGGCAGTAAGAAGTAAGAAGTAAGAAGTAGTGATTGTGTGGTCAATTGTTAGTTGTCAAATGTCAATTGAGCATATAGTGCGTCCGCGCACTATATGCCTCCTTCCGTCTTCTCATTCTCAGCAGGCGCGCTTTCGCTCAAGGCGCTCTCTTCGCTCTTGCCACTCTCGTTCTTTTCTGTCTTCTCGGGTGTTTCTTCTACGATTTCCGGAGCGGCACTCTCCACCATAACCCCTTCTTCATCCACTGCCGGGGCCACGATGTCTATTTTCCAGCCGGTGAGCTTGGCCGCTAAGCGCACGTTCTGGCCACCCTTGCCGATGGCGAGAGAGAACTGGTCGGAGTCCACAGTCACTTTGGCTGTGTGCGTGGCCTCATCAAGCTCGATACGGTTGATACGAGCAGGGGAGAGACTGTTGGTGATGAATAGTTCTTGGTCTTCGGCCCACTCTATAATGTCAATCTTCTCGCCACCAAGCTCGGTGATCACGGTAGAAACACGGATGCCGCGTTGGCCGACACAAGCCCCGATAGGGTCAACGCTACTGTCTTTTGAGTAGACGGCGATTTTTGCTCGAGAACCCGGCTCACGGGCAATACTTTGTATTACGACGGTCCCCGAGCTGATTTCCGGGGCTTCGATGGCGAAGAGTTTAGCAATGAACTGTGGGTGGGCCCGAGAAAGGCGCAGGTTGACACCTCGATGACCTTCCTCGACCTGATAGAGATACGCGCGGAGTCGTTCACCTTGACGAAATCTTTCTGTGGGAAGCTGTTCCTCGCGCGGGATAATGCCGACTGCTTTACCGAGGTCTACAAAGATGGTACCACGCTCTATGGACTGCACCGTACCAGAGACGATACCACCTTCTTCCTTGGCATATTGGCTAAGCACAGAGGCACGCTCTGCCTCTCTTATTTTTTGGATGATTACCTGCTTGGCCGCTTGCGCGGCAATGCGGCCGAAATCGTCTTGTTCATCGAGGGGGAAGGTAATCTCGTCGAGCACTTGGGCGTCGGCTCGGATCTTGCGGGCGTCCTCAAGCATGATGTGCTTCTCCTCATTGAATACCTCCTTGCGCTCCTCCTCGCTCGCTTCGCTCGCCGCGGATTGACGCGGAATTGTCGCGGATTGACGCGGACGAGGGCCATCTGTGGCAGACGGGGTAACGTCTTCGTCCTCTGGGTCGCGCAAGACCGACTCATCCACCACTTTTTTCACCTGCCAGAAGTTGGTGGTGCCGGTGTTGATATCAAACTTGGCACGGATAATCTGTCCTCGTTCGGCGTACTCTTTTTTGTAAGCGGCGGCGAGGGCAAGCTCGATGGCTTCGAGCACCTTTTCTTTAGCGATACCCTTCTCTTCTTCAAGCTGGGTAAGGGCAGACTGGAGAACTTTTAGGTCAAGCATGATGTTTCTAGGCTTTAGGCTTTAGGCTCTAGGCTTTAGCAATACTGTGAGTTACGAAACTCGCATTTATTCCCTCCCCTGGCCAGGGGAGGGTTAGGGTGGGGTAGTGGTTAGGCCACATAACACCAACCTACCCCCTCCCAACCTCCCCCTGGCCAGAGGGAGGAGGAGTTTCGTAACTCAAAGCAATACAAAAAGAAATCTGAGTTTCCTAGTGCCTGTTTAATAAAAACCCCCACTCTCTCGAGCGGGTTCCGATACTCCTATCATACTCTATCCACAGGTTTCTTGTCAATGTCAGACTATTTGTACGCTATAATGAAAGGATGGAGCAGGAAACTCATTCTAATAAAGAGTTGGTTTTTTCGGTTACCCCGTCTGGTGTGGTAAGCCACCCATACCGTCTCGTGTTTGCTTGGGTCGGGGTATTAGTTCTGGTTGGTGTGGGTTTTTGGTACTTCACTCTGTTTGATGGAAACTCTCCATTCGCGCGTAAGGCGACTCCCGACATGGTTATAAATACCGACGGCTCCCCGCTTAACGCAGAGGAGATGGCGGCCATAATGCGCGCAAGCTCGGCCAAGCCAGACACTCCGCCGGCCCTCTCAAGGCAGGAGCTTGAGCAGATTGTCTTTGCTAGTAGCGTTGAGGCGAATGCCCCGCCTGCGCTTTCGGAAGCAGAGGCCTTGAAGATTATAAAAGCATCGTCATTGTGATGCTACTGACCTTTCCAAACCAGCTTAACGAAAAACACGCCTCATTCGTCCCTCGCTTGGCTTTCCCGAAAAATATCTTTCACCGTACATACAGTACGGCTCAAGCTATTTTCCGCTCCAAGCCGGCGCGAGAAACAAATGATATCGTGTTTGTTCTTGTTAAACTGATTCGGAAAGGTCAGTAGAAAGTTAGTGGAGAATGGAAACCTGCCTGCCGGCAGGCAGGTTTCCATTTCAATTTCTTTTTCATGCAACTTGACCTTGAACATTTAAAAAAGTTTATTCTTGACTCTGGCTTGGTGTCGGCGGAGGATATGGAGCTGGCCGAAAAAGAGGTGGTCGAGCATGGGCGGACATTGGGTGACGCTCTTATCTCGGCCGGTACAATTTCTGAGAACGACTTTCGCCGCATGGAGGCCTATGTGCTCGGTATTCCTTTTGTGAGTCTATTAAACCAACCCATCGACCCACAGACGCTCGCCATTATTCCGGAGCCGATTGCTCGTAAGCACAATATTGTCGCCTATAAAAAACGCGGTGAGGAGGAGCTCGAGGTGGCCATGCTAGACCCACAAGACCTGGGGGCCATTCAATTTATTGGCAAAAAGACCGGCTTGCGCATTTTGTCTCGCCTTACCGATGTAGACTCGATTAGGAGCGCGCTTGTGGCTTATCAGAAAAGTCTCAAATCCGAGTTCGGAGATATTATAGCCACCGAGGCGAAAAATATTGATAATCGCGAGAGCAGTGGACGTTCAGAGTCTGAAATCGAGGCGCTTGCTTCGAATATAAAAGGAGGCGCAACCGACGAAGAGCTAAAGAAGCTGGCGGAGGATATTCCGGTGGTGCGCATTGTGGACGCTCTTTTGGAGCACGCGATTGTGCAAGGAGCGTCTGATATTCATGTCGAGCCATTTGAGGAGAAGCTCTATATACGCTATCGGGTCGACGGCATTTTGCACGACGCCATGCTTCTTCCTATGGCGGCCGCATCGGGAATTGTGGCCCGCATAAAAGTGCTCTCGCGTCTGCGTCTTGACGAGAAGCGCTTACCCCAAGATGGTCGTTTTAAGATTAGTCGCGAAGATGGGGCGAACGTCTCTTTCCGCGTCTCTCTTCTGCCTACCTATTTCGGAGAAAAAGTGGTCATGCGTCTTTTGCCGGATGCCGCTCACGGTTTTACCCTGGAGACACTCGGTTTTCATGGAACCGGGTTAGAGCAGATTCACGACGGCATGCAAAAGACCACGGGTATTATTCTTGCCACGGGGCCGACTGGGAGCGGAAAGACCACCACGCTCTACACGATGATAGACATCTTGAACACCCCCGACGTCAATATTTCGACCATCGAAGACCCTATAGAGTATCAGATGGCGCGAGTGAATCAGACCCAGGTAAAGCCGGAGATCGGCCTTACCTTCGCTCAAGGTTTACGGGCTCTCATGCGTCAAGACCCCGATATCATTATGGTGGGAGAGATTCGCGACAAAGAGACGGCTTCACTCGCTATTAACGCGGCTTTGACTGGCCATCTTGTGCTTTCCACTTTGCACACCAACTCGGCCGCCGGGGCCATTCCGCGCATGATTGATATGGGAGTGGAGTCATTCCTGCTCACTTCGACCCTAGACGTGGTCATCGCCCAACGCTTGGTGCGCAAGCTTCACAAATCAAGCGAATCGGCGCCCCTTTCGACGGCAGAGCTAGAGAAGCTCGCCAAGGTGGTGGACCTAGATCGACTCCTCACTCTCTTGCTTGAGGAAAAAGTGGTGGAGGCTAACGCGACATGGGAAAGCATAAGGTTTTCGAAGCCGAAGGTTTCGCCCGATGTCCCAGATGGCTACAAGGGTCGGGTTGGCATCCATGAGATTCTAAAGGTCACACCAGTCATAAAAGAACTGGTTTTAAAAAGCGCCACGACCGAGCAGATTGAGGCAGAGGCAAAGCGGGCAGGGATGCATACCATGCTTGAGGACGGCATCTTCAAGGCGGCCAAGGGGCTGACCACCATCGAGGAGGTGTTGCGCGTCGTCTCGGAATAATCGCAGTCCAATCGCGATTATTCCGAGATTGTGAATTACGAAACTCGTCTTTGCGAGCCCCAAGGGGGCGTGGCAATCCAGAAAACCTAGATTGCTTCGTCGCCGAAGCTCCTCGCAAAGACGCAAACGGGAGTTTCGTAATTCACAATCCGAGACGACGCGACAGACGACCCCGCACCAGAGCTATCAGCTCGGTGTCGGGCAGGCATCTGACAACTGACAATCAATCCTTTTCCACGGGCTTAACTAAGTAATTTAAGTTAAACTTAAAACCATGGAAACTGAATCGCCTTATGGGCGGGTGGAGGGCGCGCCCCCGCTTGGCCAGCCAGAGGTTAAAAGAGAGCCATCGCGACAGTGGAATGGAGTAAAGCATCCGTATTTGTGGGTGGTAGCGTGGGTCTGCTTACTTCTTGTTGTATCTGTTATTTTCTGGTACATCCTAGTGCCCGAAAAGGTCGCGCCGAGGCCGACCATGGAGGATATTATAGTAACAAACGAGCCCGTCCGCGTTCGCCATCTTGAGGCCACTGAGGCGGAGGCGCGGCGGCGACTTATGGAGAGCAACAGCGTACCAGACGATATAAATACGTCCCAAAGCGGTGGGTCTCGGGAATCGAATGGGTCGGACCCATCCGCGCCACAGCTACAACAGCCGGCCTCCACCGCACCCACGCCCGAGCAATTGGAGGCTCGCCGCCAGATCATCGAAGCCAACACGGTAGAGTGATGCCATAGCCCCCACAACGATTAACTCTTGAAGCGTAATTTCACAACCAAAGAATCTAGCTTATTTATCAACAAGAAGATGCCGTGAGGTGGGGTTATACTGGATATCAGACTAAGATTTTACACCTAAACAAGCCATGAATCACAAAAAGAATATTCTAATACTCAGCTTACTGTTTTCAGTGGCGACAGTGGCCTTTACGGCGCAAGCGGCGATTGGCGACTGGGTGGGGCCGACCACGCCTCCTCCGGATGGAAACAAGTCTACGCCACTCAATGTTTCCGGCACCACTCAGGCAAAGACCGGCGGGATTATATTTGGTGATAAGGCAACAGGTTCCTCGTTAGATGCCAACAATGCGCAAGGAGACCCGATGTTTAGCCTCTGGGCGGAGTCCGGATTGGTTGGCATAGGCCCGGGGTTTCTGAATTCCGGTATCCGCGACGCTTTATATCGCCTCACCGTGGATGGCAACATCCGCGCCATTGACACGTCTAATACGCCAACGAGAGGTAAGGTGTACGCGCGCGGTTTTTGCATCCAAAACGCAACACTGCCGGATGATGCCGGTTGTATTGAGAGTTGGAGTGGAGCGGGTGGCAACGTTGGGTCCGGCTCTCCTAACCGGATCACTCGTTGGGCGAGCGGGGGAACGACTCTCGCCGACTCGCTGTTTGTCGATGACGGGGTCGGCATTGAACTTTCAAACACCGGCAATATTGACAAGCCTCTTTTGTATTTGAATCGCAGCAATGTGGCTCAGAACTTCTCCGCTGCGGCTCAGAAGCGAGCCGCTCTGTATGTCCGCGGTGGAGAAGGCTATGCTCTAAACATTGAGGCCGGAAGCAGTAACGCAAGTGCCCTTGTGGTCGATGCGTCTGGCAACGTGGGCATCGGTACGGCGAGTCCTGGCGCTAACAAGCTTGAGGTGGCGGGCGGGCCCATTAAAGCCACGGGCGGTCTCATTATAGAGACACGGACAAGTGACCCTATCAGTCCTGATGATGGTCGCATCTGGTTGCGGACTGGTCTGTAACTTTTTTAAGGAAACCACTCCGCCGTAGTTTTTGCGCTTTTCTTATACACAGGGTTTTGGTGGCATGGGCTCAATCTGTAGTAAAATCAAAAAAATGAAGCTTCGCCATGCCTTTATCTGCCTACTATCCGTTGCTCTCTGGGTGCTTGGTGGTGCCCATACACAAGCGGCTGAGCTGATCAGCCCCACCACATCGGTCCGTTTGCCATTTGGTAGTGGTGGCTACTACCCGTTTTCTTCTCGACCTAACGTGATTGAGAAGATTATTGCAGGTGGTGGAAGCCGATCGGGTGTGTCCTCCTCTCCAATTTGGGCACGATATGTAAGTCACACGGGTTACGGCGATCAAGCGACGATCGGCCTACAATTGCGATACAAGCTTGATATTTTAAGGAACGGGCAGTCGCTCCAGGGCATTTCTGTTCATCGCGATGATTATGGCCCAACCGTGTATGTGGGCGATGTTATAGAGTTTAAGGCATTGGTCCCAGAAACAAGAATGGATTGTGTCGGCTCGACTCTATGTATATTTGCACCGGCGCCAACAACTCCGCAACAGCCTTGCACCGGCAACACGAGTAATTTCATTGTTGGGGAGCATGTAGTTGGTATTGCACGGTATGGTGCTGGCAGAGTGCCGTCACAATGGGAAATCGATCGAGGCCTTGCAGCCTTCAGGGCAAGTTTTCCTGCTGGTTACGAGTATCACGGTCAGCTTTACAGTGCGACTTATTTGTCGTTGGTGCCGATAAGCGTGCGACAGATCGACGGCGGCGTGAGGGATATATACGCATCCCCGCCGACATCTGATGGTGATCGTACGAATTTTAGTCGAGATCCACGATATGCCCTCATAGAGGGAAAGCAGCAATTATCACCGGCAAGGTTGGAATGCCAGGGTGGCGGAACTGTCTGCACGGTAAAGTCGCCGGGCTATATTCAGGTGGCGGTTTCCCAGGGGCCGACTCCCGTTTCGCTCATATTGAGTCACCGGCTATCAGAAGGTCCTCATTCCGGTTTGTGTCGTCAGCCACAGACCACCACGGACATTTTTGATGAGGAGGTTTTTTCCGCTGTTCTTGTGGCGCGGTCCGCCCCTTTGGCTCCGGCACCCCCGATCATAGACAATTGTCCCCGAGTAACAGATATTGGTTCTCAAGAATCTTTTACGTTTCGCGCAAGCGATCCCAATGGCGACAAGATACGCTATTTGCTCTACTGGGACGGAGCCGTTTCTCCCAGTGAAACCATCCCGGCTTCAGGCCAGAGCAACTCTTTTCGAAGTGTTACTTCCGGTACCAACCAAACGGTTGCTCGGAGCTGGCAGGCAGAGGGTGGGCATACGCTCGTAGTGCGGGCCCAAGAGGTGCTCGGCGGGAGTAGCGCGGCCGACCCACTGCGTTTTGGAGAAACGTCAGAAGGGTCGGCGGTCTGCAGTATTGCTGTCGGGAGTAACTTGCGGGTGACCACTGACCCTGCCACCAACGTGAGCGCCACCGCGGCTACTCTTAATGGTGTTGTTTCGTTCAACGACCTTCAGTCTGAGCTTTTGCGAAAATACATGCAAAATGCCGCTGTCGGCACACTCTCGGCGGAGAGTGTGGTGCGTCCATATCTCTCTGTGGCGGGAAAAGGGCTGGTAAACCCGGAACATCCGATCGTAAAGGAGTATCGCAACCCGGATGATAGCTGGAACTGGACGCTCTCGATTGACCGACCGGCACAGTTGATTTTAGGACCACTTTCCGAACGCAATGTCTTTGGTGTGCCGACAAGATTAAAGAGCGATTTTGTCTTTGATGCCGGCAGTAGTGGCGCGATAGCGTGGTTTGAGTGGGGACAAGTAGCCGACTTGAGTGACGCCATCTCTACTTCCGAACAGGTGGTGACCCCTGGCGTCATTAGCGCGCCTATCCAGAATCTTTCGCTTGGGCGAACCTACTACTTTCGCGCTCTTGCGAAGAGAGCAAACGGCTCTCTGGTCCGAGGGAGTATTCGCTCGTTTCAGGTAGCGGCTAGCGCCGACACCTGCCCCAACATTGAGGGTTTGCAGACACGTATTCCGGACGGCATGGTAAAGGATGGTACCGGAAACTGTGTCGCGGCGAGTACGCGCAATCAGCCCACGCTCTCTGTGGTCCCACTCCTTATCAATCTCGGCACTGTTTCAGTTGGCGCAAGTGACGTTCACTCATTCTTTGTTGTCAGCAATACGTGTGGAAACAACTGCGAATCTATGTCGTGGACAGCCCAAGTGATTTCCGGGCCGTACACATTCGACCCCATTCTCACCCAGGGCACAGTTCTTTCGGGCAATACCCAAGCCCACGGCACGCATCTGGGCGGGACTACCCCTCCAAACATTATCCGGCTCCTGGCGAATACGGCTGGTCCGGCTCGTAACGCTCCCGGCGCGATCAGGGTTACCTCTAATGCCCCCATAAACGGTACCCAGAACGTACAGGTCAATCTCTGCTTGGGAGAGTGTGTTCCCGTGAGCGCGCTTGAAGTACATACGCGCCACTTCTTGCAAGATCCTACTGACCGCGGAAAGGTCTATATTTATGGAAGCGTCAATGTGGCAAGTTCTGATGCGAACGTTAAAAACTTTTTTAGGTGGGGGACTGCTCCCACCGCGTCTGGTCTTAACACGGAGTCCGCGCAGATTACCACGCGGGATGCCGCCGGCGGTTTCTTCGCCACTCTCACCAGCTTGGCTTCTGGCACTTACTACTACCAAGCCATCTCAAAGCGGGGGCTCGAGCCAAACGTCTACCCGACTCCAGACCCGGAGATTAGGTCTTTCACCATTTGTGCTGACGGTAGCGCTGTAGCTCGGGCCACCGACTGCTCCGGCCCGGCAAGTGCCGCTACTCTACGGGTCGAACCTGTTACCCTTAACTTGGGAACGATTGCGGTGGGCGCGGATGCCGCCGCCATTCGGTACGGCTACGGCAACAGCTGGAACAGTATCTTTCGCGTGAGTGCTGATTGTCCAGCGGGGCAGACATGCTCTCCGCCCACTTGGACGGCCACCATCACATCCGGTCCGTATACCTTTAAACCAGGGAGTGCCGGTACTATCTCTGCTGACGGTAAGAGCGTAAGTGGCACTGTGCCGATTACAAACATAGTACGGGGTGCAAACGGCCAAGAGCTCCCCGCCCTCAACCGCTCTCCCTTTGATGATGCCGCCTATGTTGCCGTTGTGCCAAACACTGCCGGTCCCGCCCGCGCGCTTCCCGGTACGGTGCGGGTAACCTCGAACGCCGCTGGTACCCCCACTCACGATGTGGGCATCACTCTCTGTCTTGGCACCTGCGACGCTCCGCCTCCAGCCACCGAAATCGACCTCGGCCTCCGCTACACCGACGGCACTAATGTCTACCCCATCGCCGTGCAGGCCCTCGGCACCACTCCCACCTCCCCCTTGCGCGTCACGGACGGCACGCGCGTCTACGCCGTGCCTTTGGTGGCGGCCTCTAGCGCGGACGCCACCCCCATTCGCTTCCGTACCGCGAGCGGCATACTGGCTCTCAAGCGCTACCGCGCTACTACGGCGGTACTTCCGTTGCCCTCAAACACCGCCGCGCTTTCTGATGCGTTCGCGGACATCCCGGCCTCCTCTCGCTCATCTCGCTCCGCTGAACGTTCCACTCTCGAGGCGCTTGCCCCCGACTTCTCCTTCCTGCGGGTGTTGGTGGCCCCGTGGGTAGGGGAGTGAACGACACAACACATTTAGTCATTTGTTGTAGTTTCTCGATACTTCCTACCTATCCACACTCTATTCCTTACTCCGAGTGGTAAGATTGAAGTATGTACAGACTCGCCACACTGGCCCTTTTTGTTGTCCTCACCAGCTTCGCAACCCCGCTCCTTCTTGCGGCCCAAGAGACCCGCGCCCTTGCTATGCTCGAACCGGTAAACTGCTTCGACTACTATAAGTTCGGCTCCGTGCAGGTGGACGTCTCCGCCCCCACGGCCACGGTAGCGAGCGGCACCAGCGTCGCTTTTTCAGGCGAGCTTAAGAATGCCAACTCCTACCCGGTGGTGGAGGGCGCGGTCTACGTGAAAATTTACCGTGAGCAGGAAGACACCTCCGCTACCCAGCGCAACGGACATTACTTGGTAGACCAGTTTTTCGCTAAAGAGAACATCAGTGTTGCCGCGAGCAGTACCCAACCCATCTCCTTTACCTGGGAGGTGCCGGCCGCTGCTCCATCTGGAAATTACATGGCCGCCATGTTCTTTGTCTCAGACCGCAAGTTCAACCTCCTTGGGCTAACCTTCACCGACGACATCCTCGGTAACCGCGCCTCTTTCCGCGTGCGCGGGGACACAGACCAGACTATTCACTTCGAAAAGAATGCCGTTACCGTGCAGGGGAAGCCCTACCTCTTTGCGGCCTTTACGCCAAAGCTGGACGCGCGAGAGTCGATTGTGGTGCAGGTCCCCTTGGTGAATAAGACCGGCAGTGACCAGACACCGTATGTACGTTGGGAGCTTTACTCGTGGGACGCGCTTCGGCCGGAGAATCTGCTTGAGACCAAGGAGCTTTTGGTGGATGTCCCCGCGCAAGAGTCACGAAGCGTGCAGTATGTGGTCGAGGACACCGGCCACGCTGTCTATCTGCTAGTGGGTACGGTCGAGTATAAAGATACGAAATCAATCATCGGGGTGCGCTTTACCCGCGAGGGTATCAGCTCTCCGCGCTTGAACTATCCGGCTGTGGCCGACTTTCCCCTCACGAGCGGGGAGCCGACGACCCTTTTTTCTTGTATCCATGGCGCAGGTACGGTGGACACTCTCGTGGGTAATAAGCTTACCCTCACGCTCCGAGACAAGAGAGACAAACTAATCCACGTGGCCGAATACTCCGGAAATGTCACCGGAGCCATGATGGGCTTTGCTTCGAAGTTTACGCCGACAAAAACCTACGACCGCTTCACGCTCACGGCCGAGATACGGCAAGGCGAGCGGCTCATAGAGCGTTCGGTCCTGCGCTACGACTGCAAGGAGATTGACCCGGACTCCTGCCGCAATACCGCGTGGCGGTACCTGGTGACCGCGCTTGTTCTTATGGTCGCTCTGGGGACCGTTCGATGGTGGCGTCAGCGGAGGAAAACCACGCTTTTACAACCATGATGCAGATTAACAAGATCGGAAAAGTACGTTCTCTTGTCGCGGTCTTTGCCATACTAATGTTGGCTTTGCCTGCTTTGGCATCTGCAAGTAGTAAGAGTGTAACGTGGAGCGAGGCGTATAACGAGCTACTCCTTTATCCTTTTCCAGTAGCTACTCTTTCTGGATATGGCGTAGGACTCGAAAACCCGGCCGTCAATGTAACATATGTAGCTAACGTTATAAATCTAGATAGTGGTGAATCCATCGAAGATGGGTCTATTATACCTCTGAGCACAAGATTACACTTTGTGCCGAAGGGGTTCGCGGCCTCCGATATATCGTGGTTTGGTACCGGATACAGTAGCGATAGTCCATTGGGGTGGTGGGTGAGCAATGCTGGACACCCCGGTGCGCATTGTCCACCAAGTGACCAGATTACAGGTCCAGGGGAAACTTTTCAGTATCAGCGGAGATCTAGTCCTGATGCTGATTTTCGTTTCACAATGATTGAGCCTGAAGATGGGGTTTACGTTTCTCTCGCCGTACATCCACCATCCGTAAATCTAAAACATAGCGGGACGGCACAGCTTGAATGTACTGATGACAGCAGAAATAATTGCACCGTGCGTTCTCCGGGAACATTGAACTCGGTTTTTGTATTCCCGCGAACATTTGGCTTGTTCTATTACGCTTACAGGGCACAAGCGGGCGCCCGTTCGGAGTGTTTTGAGCACCCCGAAGGTTTGCCTATGATAGCTCCACCTTCACCCGTAGCTCGTCAGTTGGCGGAGTCCCAGGGCTTTCTTGAGCATAGACAACAGGGTGCGATACCATTTGAAGCACGCGTTCCCCAACAACAGATTCCCTTTACTTTTATGGTTGTTGACCCCAACGAACCCCCGACAGCCCGCATTGTGGGGCCGACTACGGGGCGGACGCACGAAGCCATTTTTTTTACGCTAACCGCCACCGACCCCGATGGAGACTCTGTGCGCTATGGCGTAGACTGGGATGCCGATGACGGAAACGACACAAACGAGCTCGTTACTCCCGCGAACGCCTATATCCCGGGAGCTACAGAACATCGCGTGAGCAAGGTGTGGACGGATACGGGCGCGAAGACTATTCAAGTACGAGCGCAAGACGACCGCGGTAGTTGGGGGCCGTGGGTGCGCCATACCATCACGCTTGCTGCCGGAGAGCCACCCGGGCCACCAGCCGTCACCTGTGGGCTCGTGAGTGCTTCCGGACGGACCGCCGAAGCGCGAGCCGTATCAGAGACGCGCGAAGGAGGCACGCCGATACGCTGGCACTACTTTACGTGGGACGACGGCACCGTCCAACGTCTTTCTGCGACCGGCGAGCTTCGCGAAGGCGTGCTTGTGGAGCCGGTGGCTCGTCACAATCTCGTGGGTGTCGGGGCGCACACTGTCTCTGTGGTGGCGGAGGATGGGGCCGGCATCCGCTCGGCTCCCGCCACTTGTACCGTGACTGTCGGGAGCGAGAACCAGCCACCCACTCCACCTGTCTTTACCGTCTGCCCCATCACTCTCGACGCCAATGGCCGGGGGACGTACGAAGTCACCTCCACCGACCCAGACGGTGACCGTATCCGCTATCGTTATACCAGCAGAATCAGTATTGCGGGAAGCGAGTTTAGTTTACCGGAGGTGGTCCGCGACCTCCTGCCATCGGGAGAGTCGGACCGATACCCATGGAGTCCAACCAGTCCTTTGACGCTAGCTGTTTCGGTGACGGCCGTCGCCGAAGATGAGTATGGGGCCCGCTCCGACCCATCCAGTTGTCCGGGCCAAAATCGGCTTTTGGTTGCCACCAACCCTGCCACCCAGATTACCGCCTCCTCGGCGTTCTTAAACGGCACCGTTACCCTCGGTGGCCATGCCGGAGTAAAGGAGTGGTTTCGCTGGAGTAAGGATAGTGTGAGCCTAGACCGCTCTACCTCGGAGCTGGTCTCTGATGGTGGCGCTTTCAGCGCCGTCCTCGACTCGCTCTCCTCCGGCACTTACTATTTCCGAGCCACGGCTCGCAAGGCGGATGGCGGTGTGGTGAACGCGGATGATATTCTCTCCTTCACCATTGCCGATGGCGACACATTCCTTTCCGACCTTGTCGTATCTTCTCTCGAGAGATTTACCTCTACCCAAAATGTGCCGGTGGGGGAGCCGATGATTATCTCGGCCACGGTGCGCAACCAAGGGGCGCTTACCGCGCTTGCTTCCGAAGCCGATGCCTATCTGAACCCGTCCGCAACGCTACCCGCACGAGGGAACCAAGCGCAGAATACCTGGACGCTCTTTCCGAATGATGAGCAACGCGTGATGTTCACTTTCAATACGCCAACCGCCCCGCTCGCCGCCGGTACCTATCGTGTGCGCGTCAAGGCGGATGCCGGTAATGTGGTGGCCGAGAGTAATGAGGCTAACAATGTGTCGGCAGAGATTACATTTACGGTAGGGATGGCAGACACTGATGTCTGCTCCAACATTTCCGGAAACCAGAGCGCCATACCCGCCGACCGAGTGCGGGATGCCGGAGGCAACTGCACCTGTCGCGCCGGCACCGTGGAGCCCTCTCCCTCGGGTGGGGCGTGCGTGCCTACCTCCTCTACCATCTACCTCGGCCTCCGCTACACCGACGGCACTAATGTCTACCCCATCGCCGTGCAGGCCCTCGGCACCACTCCCACCTCCCCCTTGCGCGTCACGGACGGCACGCGGGTCTACGCCGTGCCTTTGGTGGCGGCCTCTAGCGCGGACGCCACCCCCATTCGCTTCCGCACAGACGCGGGCAGTCTCGCCCTTAAGCGCTACCGCGCCGCTACGGCGATGCTCCCGCTACCTACAAACTCAAACACCGCCGCGCTTCCGGACGCGCTTGCCACCCTCACCCCAGACTGGTCCTTCCTGCGAGTGTTGGTGGCTCCTTGGGTGGGGGAGTGAGACTGTCCGAAAATGGTAGACCGTCCGAAAACAGGCCGGAAGCAAGGCTTCTTAACTCTTATAATAGAGCATGTGGCTAATCGTAAAGACCTTTTACCACAGCAGAAGCCTTGCTTCTTGTTTTCGGACGGTCTGGTGGTAGTTCGGCACTCCCTTTTCCCTAGGTTTAGCCAGTTTGTAATCCTGTAAAAGTATCTTTACAACTACAGAAAAAGGCATATAATTGTATTTATGCATATAGAAAGAAGCATTAAATCGCAGGTTTTAGCTTCCTTGAGCCATGGCAAGGTGCTACTGCTTTATGGGGCAAGACAGGTGGGTAAAACAACTCTAGTAAAAGAAGTATTGAAGACCATCCCTTTTGGGAGGTATCTTTCCTGTGATGAGCCTGATGTGCGTGATGCTTTCACGCGCCAAAGTTCAACAGCAATGAAGGCATTTATCGGCACCGCATCTCTTGTGGTACTCGATGAGGCACAGCGCGTGCCAGATATTGGCATTACGCTTAAATTGCTACATGACACCTATCCAGACTTACGGATTATTGCCACTGGGCCATCTTCGTTTGATTTGGCGAACAGCATCGTTGAACCACTGACTGGCAGAAACATACCTTTTACCTTGTTTCCGATTTCCTACGGAGAGTTTGCGTCAACTGTCGGGGAGATTGAGGCTCGTCGATTACTGGAGCACCGGGTTATCCATGGCATGTACCCGTCAGTGATTGCTTCTCCAGCCCCAGACCAAGAGGTTAAACGTTTGTGCAACGATTATCTATTCAAGGATGTATTGCGCCTTGACACTGTACGCAAGCCGTTGGTTGTCGAACAATTGGCGCGACTCTTGGCGATGCAGGTTGGTTCCGAGGTTTCGGTGAACGAGCTCGCGCAAAAATTAGAGATAAGCCGGCCCACGATTTTGAGCTACATTCGTTTATTGGAGCAAGCCTTTGTCATTTTCCGTCTCCCGCCACTTGGAAGAAATAGACGAAATGAAATAACGCGGCTGGAAAAGATATACTTCTATGATACTGGCATGCGAAACGCACTTCTTGATGATTTTAAGCTCCTCTCATTGCGGCAGGATGCGGGCGCGCTCTTCGAAAACTTCTTTATCGTGGAACGTATGAAGTGGCGGCAATTGGTCGGCACAGATGCGCGCCACTATTTTTGGAGAACGAAAGAGGGAAGCGAAATTGATTACGTGGAAGAACGAGGAAACGAACTACAAGCTTTTGAATGCAAGCTTGGTGGCGGAAACATCAATACTCGCGCATGGCATAACGCCTTTCCTGAGGTGCCGGTTACGCAAATCACTATGGAAACTCTCAAGCAATCGTTGAAATAGCACCCGTGGAAGTTTCTGTGAAAGTTAAACTTCAACTGATGAAACTTCTACTGATGCGCCGTATGTTTTGTAATTCACACTTTTGCACACACGGCCAACGTTTTTCTTCAATCTGTCGTGGTAGAATGAGGTCGGGAGTTTCATGTTTTAACAGAGCGTAGTTCCGCATAGATGGCCAGCCGCGGAAGTTTAACTTCCACAACTTTGCCCATCACCCGCAAACACCGCCACGCTTCCCGATGCGTCCGCAACCTTCACTCCCGACTGGTCTTTCTTGTGGGTGTTGGTGGCTCCTTGGGTGGGGGAGTGGTGCTTTATGCACAGCTGTAGTGCTCTGGAATGCTACAATTGTTTTATGGAGCGTCTGTCCTTACGCACGCTAGTAGTGGCCTTTGGTGCGGCTTTTTTGTTTTTACCAGGGCCTCTTGCTGCGTTTACTAATATTAGCATGACCGACCTGTTGGACGGTGGTCGGGTTGTGCCCACAGCACAGTGCCCCAAAGCATTATCAAGTCAGCGAGCGGGGGGTTCTTTTCCCCAGTACTATTCTGGCAACATTCAGTTTCAGACAAATGTAGTACCTGTCCGCTTGCGAGTTCATTGGGATGATGACATCGCCGCACCGTACTGGTATCCATCAGAAACCACCTACCAGACAAGTGTCTTTAGCTTAAATATACCGCGGCATAAGTACGAAAACAGAATCGGGCGCAGGAATATCGTCATCACTGCTTTCTATCCAAGCGAGCCGCCAGATGAGTATACGTGCTCTGTTGATATTGGTCCGGCTACACCACCAACGCCAACAACCCTCGAGCCGACCTTTAGTCAGCATGGGGGGGTGGCGCAATTGACCCTCCGCGGCAATGTTGATCCGCATACCACTGTTCCCGCGTACATCCAAAAACTTGAGTGTGATGAGATCGGATGTACGAATGGTCAAACGCGTGCCGCAAGCAGCTGGGTCTATAGGCGTTTTTTGTGGGGAACAAGTCCGGATAATCTTGAGCACGAAACAACGTGGACTTGGTATTATCCTATCGCATTTCCATCTATCCGTTTTAACCAGATTGCAGCACATCAGCCATACAGTGTCACGCTTGATCCTGGAACTGCCGCGCTCTTCCAGACGCTCTATGGTGCCGGAGATCATACCGTGTACTTCAAGGCGGTTTCATGGCGCCCTGGTGAGGTAGCACAGTCGGGTGCTGTGCGGGCTTACAGTTATCGAGTCGCTTCTACCCCAGACATAACTTTTAACGCCGCAGAAACTTCTCTTGCCGCAGGCGGTGCCACTGCGCTGTCATGGTCTTCTCTCGATGCCACCTCCTGTACCGGTACGAACTTCGATACCGGCGGAGCGACAGCCAATAGCACTGGTGTCACCGTGAGCCCCACTGTCACCACTGAGTACATGCTCCGGTGTAGCGGCCCCGGTGGTGATGCGACTCGCTCGATAACGGTACAGGTGAACCAACCCACTCCCACCGCCACGCTCACCGCCACCCCCACCACAATCAATCGCGGCCAGTCGGCCACGCTCACTTGGTCATCAACAAACTCCACCTCCTGTACCGGCAGTAACTTTAGTACAGGAAATTTTACTGCGAACAGTACCGGCGTGACAGTCAACCCCCTTACCACCACAGACTACGGCCTCTCCTGTACCGGCGCGGGCGGCACCGTGCAGGCCACAGGTAGAACAGTGACGGTGAACCAGCCGCCTACTGCCGCCACCGGCCTTACGGCAAGCGGTGTCTCCACCTCCCAAGTCAACCTCTCGTGGACCGCACCCGCCGGTGCCACCGGCTACGAGCTCCAGCGCTGCATGGGTAGCTCTTGCACCAACTTCTCTTCGGACGGCGGTCTGCCCACCAATCATAGCGGCACCACCTACGCAAACACCGGCCTCTCCTCTGCCACCACCTACCGCTACCGCGTCCTTGCCAAGAACGCTGTGGGGAACGCCACCGACTGGTCGAACATCGCGCCGGGGACGACGGATGCGCCGCCATCGCCCACGGTGACGCTGTCGGCCTCTCCAGACAATATCAACACAGGCGAGCAAACAGTGCTTGCCTGGTCAAGCGCGAATGTCTCAACCTGTAGCGCCAGTGGAGACTGGAGCGGAAGCAAGTCTGAAAGCGGAAACCTGAATGTGGCTCCGTCCGCGAATGCCACCTATACCCTTTCCTGCACAGGGGCGGGAGGTGCGGCTGACGATTCAACCACAGTTACCGTAAGCACCCCGCCCGCCTCCTCTTTCGTCGACATCGGCCTGCGCATCAAAGAGGCGGGCGGGGTTGCGGCGGTGGCGGCCGAGCCATTGGGGACACTCACCTCACCTCTGCGGATTGCCAAGGGGGGGAGCATCTATGGCCTTCGCCTCGTCTCTCTCACCGACCCTGACGCTCTCGCTTTCCGTGTGCGCGTGGGGGGGGAGGCGAAGGCGCTCGCACGGTTTACTTCGGTTCCAGTATCTTCTCCGGCTCCCACCCTCACTCTCTCCGCGGACGACACAACCATCACCGCACCCGGCACCGTCACTCTCTCCTGGACACCCGCCGACGCCACCTCCTGCACCGCCTCCGCCGCACCGGCGGTGAGTGGCTGGTCTGGCACGAAAATGGCATCTACCGGAGCACATTCACAGACCATTACCGGCTTACAGCAGGGAAATATAAGCTTTACTTTACGTTGTACCGGTGATGGTGGCCAAGTAGACGAGTTGCTGGAGGTTGTGGTGGAGGCCGATGAACTGTCCCCTCCAGATAATGTGACGGTCGAAGCATATAATTCCAGAAGATTCGACCTTAGGTGGTCTGCTGTCGGCACGGGGACACGATATGAAATTCAGCGCTGTGGCGGTGAGGGTTGCGCCGACTTCTCTACTATTGCCGCTTCGTATTCGGAACCAAGTGTAGACCGTTTCGGCTCCGGTTTTTTTGGGGACACTTCTATCAGTACCACCGATGGTATCAGAGTATATCGCTATCGCATGCGGCGTACCGGGGGAGAGAGTCCTGGTGCGTGGTCTAATGTTGCCGAAGCTGTGGCATTCGCTCCATCTGGTGCTCCGACCGGTCTTCGCCTGGAGGTTGTTTCAAATAGAGTAATTAATGTTTCGTGGACTTCTGTGGCTGGGGCCGATCGTTACGATTTGTACAGATGTTCTTTTTCTGACCCAAGTAATAGTTTTGCCTGTATCGACTACAGGATTCTGGCCGGTACGGGGGAGGCCATGTATGGCGACGAAGGTCTCCTCGGGGGAACCACCTATCAATATAAAGTAAGAGCCCTTCTTCCTGAGGGATTAACGGTGTGGTCGAGTCCAGAGCTTGTGGCTACGCGCCAAGACCCAGCCTCTGTTTCTATTTCTGCTTCTGCGACAAGTATCGCGCTTGGCGAGGCGGTCACTTTGCGGTGGCTCGCTACCGGGGTATTGAGTTGTTGGGGGGGTGATAAGTGGAGTGGTAACAAGGCTCATGGAAGCGCTCAAGAGCAGATTGTCACCCCGATAGTCCGGGGAGCGAACACCTTCGCTCTCAACTGTCTTGACCAGGACTCGAACTTCGTGGCTGATAGTGTAACGGTTAACGTCCAGTGAAGGTTATTTCGTGGCGGGGAAGATTAGGGGGGTTGTAGATTAAACACCTCGAGGTTTTCGTCCACAGCTCTACGTCGTCTTACCGAGGTTTCCGCGCTACAATGAGTACATGCTTTTCTTTTACAAGGCCGTAAGCGCAGGTGGGGCGACATTAACGGGCGAGCGCGAAGCGAGCGACAAGTTTGCGCTCGCGCATCAACTGCGGGAGGAAGGCCTCACTGTCTTTTTTGCCCAGGCCAGAAACGCGGGAACGACCCGACACAGTTTTGCTTACTGGAATGAGCGAGTTGTCCGCATTACTCTTCGCGACAAGATTACCTTCGCCCAAAACCTGGCGGCCATGCTTGATGCGGGTCTTGCTCTTTCGCGCGCACTTAGCGTGATACTGAAGCAGACTAAAAATAAGCGCTTCAAGCGCATTATCGCCTCTGTGGCCGAGGGGGTTGATGGGGGAATGAGCTTCCACGAAGCGCTCGCGCGACACGTGGATGTCTTTCCGCCGGTTTTTGTGGCCATGGTCGAGGCGGGGGAGCAGTCGGGGAAGCTCCCGGGGGCGCTTACGCTTGTCTCCGACCAACTGATGAAGGCCTACACTCTTCAGAAGAAGATTAAGGGGGCCATGATTTACCCGGCCGTGATTTTAGTCATCATGGCCATTATTGGTGTGCTCATGCTCATTTATGTGGTGCCGACTCTCACTAAGACTTTCAGTCAGCTTGGCACAAAGTTGCCGGCCTCGACTGAGTTTATTCTGGCCACTAGTTCCTTCTTTGCTAACAATCTCTTGCTTATTGTCATCGGACTCATAGTACTCATTACTCTTTTTATATTCTGGGCGCGAACGGGGAGCGGGCGACGCGCGCTTCATCTCATATTCATCCGAATGCCGGTAGTGGGCAGTTTGGTACGCGAAGCAAACACGGCCACCACGGCGCGGACTTTGTCCTCTCTTATTTCTTCGGGAGTAGACATGGTGGCCGCTCTTGATATCACGGCGCGAGTGGTGCAGAACGCGCATTTTCAAGCGGTCATCCGCGAGGCGGGTGCGGTTGTGCAGAAAGGGACACCCCTCGCGAGCGTCTTTCAGGCGCGCGAGCGAATCTTTCCAATTCTCATGGGCGAGATGGTGGAGGTGGGGGAGGAGACTGGCAAACTCGCGGAGATGATGCTTAAAGTGGCACTTTTCTATGAAGAAGAAGTGTCGCAGGCAACTAAAGACCTTTCCACTATTATCGAGCCCGTGCTTATGGTGCTCATCGGCGGGGCGGTGGGATTTTTCGCGATTGCCATGATACAGCCCATCTACTCCATCAGCTTGTAGCTGATGGAGTAGATGGGCTGGACATGTGACATATGACATGTGACATATGACCGGCACTCAAATGCAATGCGTAATATATGAAAGATAAGTACAACCCCGAAAAGAAGTTTCGTTTTAGGAATTTCGCCGTCTATAAGAATGCCCGGTCTTTTTGTGTGCGAACAAAACGACTCTCTGAAAGTTTTCCTAAACAGGAGCAGTTTGCCCTCAAGTCACAACTTTGGAGGGCGCTCGATTCCATTATTCTCAATATCGCAGAAGGTTCGGATCGCGGTACCGATAAGGACTTTGCGCACTTCCTCAACCTCTCTTCAGCGTCTCTGAACGAGGTGGTTGCCTGTATAGATGTTGCTTTTGACTGTGGTTACATCAATCAAAACGAGCAAGATCGTGTAATTAATGAGGCAGCATTACTTTTTAATGAACTTACTGCTTTTCGCAATCATGTTCTTAAGTCTCCAACAAAGTAGGGCCCCCAAGCTCACATGTCGCATGTCACATGTGCGCGTTACGCGCCTGTGCGCGAGCTGCACCCGGTCACATGTCACATGTCACGTGTCATATGTACCGCCACTAAAGTTTCAACGAGGTTTTACTCTCGTTGAAACTTTAGTGGCGGCCTCTATTCTCGCTATTTTGGCTGTTGCCATCTACCTTTCTTTTTCTACGGTTATAGGCGCTACTGTGGCCTCGCGGGCGAAGGTGGCGGCCACTTTGCTTGCTAACGAACAGCTTGAGGTTATGCGCAATCTGCCTTATAGCGAGGTGGGCCTCGTGGGCGGGGTGCCGGCGGGGGTGGTTACTCGCGAGACAGAGGTCGTGCGCGACGGGTATACATTTGCGGTTGTGACGGCCATTCGTAATATAGACGACCCATACGACGGCACCATAGAGAGTAGTCCCGCCGACACCGCTCCCGCCGACTATAAGCTTGCTCAAGTGACCATTACCTGCGCTAAGTGCGCCGACTTCGCGCCGGTCGAGCTCGCCACCACCTTAGCGCCCTTAGGGGTGGAAGGAGAGAGTGGTAACGGAGCTTTGTTTGTGCGCGTCATAGATGCGGCGGGGGAGCCGGTATCCGGGGCGACGGTGCGTATAGTAAACGGAGAGGCCTTCCCTGCCATTGATATCACAGATATCACAGACCTAAATGGGCGTTATCAGCTCGTCGATGTTCCCCCGGGCGAGCTTGCCTACATGGTCACCGTAAGTAAGTCCGGCTATTCGAGTGATATCACCCACGCGCCAAGCCTAGAGAATCCAGACCCCGTTCTCCCGCCCGCCACCGTGGCGGCCGGCCAGGGCACCTCTCTCGGCTTCTCTATAGATAAGACGAGTGCCATTTCAGTAAACACACTCCTTGAAGACTGCTCTGTTGTTGGTCTGGCCGACTTCTCTCTTTGGGGCGAAAAACTGATTGGAGGAGAAGCAGAGAGCGAGCCTGTGTACAAGTATCTCTCCGAGCTTGTCGCGGACGGAAATGGTTCGCTCGTTGTCGGCTTACTTGAGTGGGATATTTATCGAGTGCGACCCGAAGGATTAACATACAATATTGTGGGCACGACACCGGCTTTTCCTTTCGCTCTCGCTCCCGGTACAAATGCAAGCGCCCGCGTCCTGGTGAGGGCACAAAATCCGGCTGGCCTCCTTGTGCGAGTGCGCGATTTGGGGGCGGGCACACCTGTGGCTGACGCCGAGATTACGCTCGCGCGTGGCCTGTTTAGCGTAAGCGAATACTCCACCACCACATCCCAGGGTGGCTGTGAGCCGGAGGGATCAGTCTACTTCGCTGGCCTCGAGTCGGGCGGGAGCCCGTACGAGCTCACCATTGTGCACCCGAGCTATCAGACTATTGTGGATGATAGCATTGTGGTGGACACGCCGTGGCAGGAGGTGGTTTTCTCGCTGAGTCCGCAGTAGGTGGTAGACTGTTCGTCATTGCGAGACTCCCGTTCTGTGGATTACGAAACTCCTGTTTCCGTCTTTGCGAGGAGCTTCGGCGACGAAGCAATCTAGGTTTTCTGGATTGCCACGCCCCCTTGGGGTTCGCAAAGACGAGTTTCGTAATGCACAATCATGGAGGCGAAGCAAACCAGCAAACATATATTCCCGTCAACCAGCGATCTATATCATGGCAAGCAAGCGAAATGGTACATTGTACACCGGTGTGACGAGCGATCTTCCAAAGCGGGTAGCCGAGCATAAGAGCGAGGCGATCGAAGGTTTTACGAAGAAGTATAATGTGCACGCTCTGGTCTACTATGAACGATTCGAAGATATGTATTCTGCCATCGAACGGGAAAAGCAGATCAAGGGTGGTTCGCGAAAAAAGAAGTTACAGCTTATCGAACACACGAACCCGGAATGGCGCGACCTCTATGAAGAACTTTAAAGATACGCAACCTGGATTGCTTCGCTCGCTGAGGGCGAGCTCGCAAAGACGAAATCACCGGGGTCTTACCCTCGTGGAAGTTTTAGTGGCGCTCGGTATCGCCGTGCTCATCATTCTGGCCCTCGCCAATTTCCAGAGCGATATGTTTAGGCTATACGGCGTGACTACAGATAGTCTTTCCGTCCAGCGAGATGTGCGGACATTCCAAAAGACCATTTTGGCGGAGTTGCGGGCCGTGCAGGAGTCAGACATGGGTGGCCACCCGGTTGCCATCGCGAAGAGTGATGAGCTCGCCTTCTTCAGTGATGTCGACGCCGATGGTAGACGAGAGCGCATTCGCTACTTTACGGACGACCGCACGTTATGGCGAGGCGAGTCCCACTCTTTTGGCTCGCCCCCAGAGTACGACTTTAATGACGAAGAGCAACGTGTCATGGTGAGCTATGTGGTGGCCACCACGACTCCATTGTTCTCATACTATCCGGCCGGCCATGTACCCACCCTCGCGCCCCTCGCGGAGCCGATTGATGTGCAGGCGGTCAGACTCATTCAAATAAGCGTGTCGGCGGACATCGACCCGTTGGAGGCCCCGGGCGTTATCACTGGTGTTAGCCAGGTGTCCTTGAGAAATCTAAAGGACAACCTTTAGGACAGTAAGGGACATGTGACATTTGACATTTGACATTTGACCAAAACAACAAATACATGAAGAAGAGTGATTATCAAAGTAAGGGTGTTTTTTTACTAAATCGCAACCGCTCGCGTTTGGTCGGCAACCAATTGTCACATGTCACATGTCACATGTCACATGTGCGCCAAAAAGGTGCTCTCCTCATTCAAATTCTCGTCATCGGGGCCGTCGCGGCCATTGTCATCGCCGCTCTCGTCCAATGGGTGGGCGTGAACCTGGTAGCCGCTCGCACGCTTGTCTACCGCGAGCAGGCTTTTCAAATAGCAGAAGCGGGCGTGGAGTACTATCGCTGGGTGCTGGCCCACAATGCCCAAGACTTCGAAGATGGCACTGGTGGGCCCGGTCCTTATGTCCATGAGTATTACAATAAGGACGGTGAGCTTATCGGACATTTTTCCCTAGAAATTATGCCTCCACCATCGGGAAGCACCCAGGTGGTCATCCGCTCAACAGGCACTGTTTTAGAAGAACCAACAGTGGAAAGAGTCCTACAAGTTGTGCTCGGTGTTCCGTCCTTTACGCGCTACGCCATAGTGACCGATAGCGTCTTGCGAGTGGGGGAGGGGACGGAGACCCAAGGATTAATACACGCTAATGGCGGAGTGCGCTTCGATGGCTTGGCCTATAATATTGTCTCCTCCGCGCTCGCCGAGTACCACGACCCAGACCACGCTGACAACAAAGAGTTTGGCGTCCACACCCACCTTGACCCCATCGACCCGGAACCCCCTGCCGAGCCACCAGCTCGTCCGGATGTTTTTGGGGCCGGCCGCGCTTTTCCCATACCGGCCGTGAACTTCAACGACCTTACCATTGACCTCGATGCCCTCTCCGATTTAGCCGAAGCGGATGGGGGATATGTGCCTCCGTCAGACGCTCTTGGATATCATATTGTGTTGAGGACCGACAAGAGTTTTGACCTATACCGGGTAGACTCTTTGGTGGGCCCGCCAAATGGTTGCACCCAGCCCCAAGGCCAGTTTGGCTGGGGGACCTGGTCTATTGCCCCCGGGGGGGAGAGTTTTATCGAAAATCGCGCCGTGCCCACAAAAGGAGTCTTATTTGTAGAAGACCATGTTTGGGTAGACGGGCAGGTGGCCGATACACGTCTTACTATTGCTGTGGGCAAATTCCCCGAAAACCAAGGCCAGGGGCGGAATATTATAGTAAATGAAGACCTTCTCTACACCTATTATGACGGGAGGGACGCGGTGGGTCTGATCGCTCAAGAAAACTTCAACGTGGGGCTTGTGTCGGGCGACAATTTAAGCATCGATGCCGCCGTAATTGCCAAAAACGGCCGGGCCGGCCGGCACTACTACCGCCCGCCCACAGCACAGCCACGTTGTAGCCCATACCACGCGCGTTCGTCGCTTACTCTATATGGCATGCTCGCCTCAAAGGGGCGGTACGGTTTTGCCTATAGCGACGGCACTGGATACCAAGACCGAGATATTATCTATGACCCCAATCTCCTCTACGCTCCGCCCCCGAGCTTCCCTCTGGTGGGGGAGTCGTATCAGACGGAAAGTTGGAGGGAACTCTAAAGAAAACGCCCCCGTAGGGCGTTTTCTTTAGAGTTCCACAATTCACAATTAACTATCGCCTACGGCGACTTTGAGTTACGAAATTCACCATACTATCGTCTTTGCGAGGACTTTAGTCCGAAGCCTGCCTGCGGTAGGCAGGCAATCCAGGAAATACAACATCTTTTTCTGGATTGCTTCGCGCTTTGCGCTCGCCACCGCTTATAGCGGGGCCCCGCCCAAGGCGGTGGCAAAGACGAATTTCGTAATCCACAAACGGCGACAATTGACAACTGACAATTAACAATTGGCTAAGAATGCATGCGCATTTAAGTCAATTGTCAATCGTTCTTTTGGTCAATTGTGGCTTTGGCCCAGGGCGATTGTCCGTTGTTCTTCCGGTCAATTGTGGCCCAGTGTGGCTTTGGCTCTGGTCAATTGTCAATTGTCGCACGTTAATTGTCTCCAAAATGCGCCCCAGCGCATTTTATGCACCACTTATCCACCGCTCCGTTTTGCGCCCTAGGTGTTTTGCGTGTTACCATACTGAACATATAAATCAGTGTCAGTGGGCGCGCGGGAAAGAAGAGGCGCGTTCGCCTTTAGTAGCGATAATTATAACAACAGTAAAATGAATTTGGTTACACTTCGACGCAGTCGAGGCATGGCGTTCATCGCCGCTTTCGCTGTACTCTCGCTTTTTGGGTATGGCGCTCTCGCCGCTACCACTATTAGCACCAACATTAGCACCGATGGCACCTTGAGTGTCACTGGCGCTTCAACTTTGACGGGGAACGTCACGGCCGCGGGCACGCTTGCCGTCACGGGTGCATCCACGCTCACCGGGAATGTGACCGCGGAGGGAACGCTTACCGTTGATGGTGCCTCCACGTTGACTGGAGCAGTCACCGCAACAGCCGGACTTACTTCCGGTGCCAACATCTTGAGCGACACCGACTCAACCGACAGCTTGGGCGTTACCGGCACACGCTGGGCCTCAACATTCTCGGACAACTTCACGGGTAACACCATCACATTGGATGGCGCAACCGGCGTGAACGTGCTTACCGTTACCGACAACGTGGCGGACGCACTCTCGATTATTGATTCTTCCGGTGATTTAATGGTCTTCGATACCAGGACTGGTGCAGAGGTGTTGACAATAACTCCGAACACCACAATAGCGGGAAACCTCACGGTCTCTGGAACTTTCAGTCCTGACATCGCCTCCACCACTCGCTTCTCCGTCCAAGACATATCCTACTTCGGCGGTACGGGTACGGGCGGGGCCACCACTACCATCGACGCCCTTGGTAACCTTACAGTGGTTGGTACCGCAGATGTGACCGGCAAGACGACCCTCGCAAACGCCTCGACCACCTCGGATGTTTCCGTGGTCGGCAATATTTGGGTGAACGGCAATGCCACCACAACAAGTGCGGGATCTATCTTGTCTCAGGTAAATATTGCTGCAGGCGGTGGCTACAGTCCTGGTGGCAGTGGAGTTGTTTTGACAGCCATTGGAGGTATTTCAGCGAATGGTAATCTGATCATTGATGGTACCTCTACCCTCACTGGCCTCACTTCCATGATTCAGGCCTCCTCGACTCGTCTCTCGGTGCAAGATGTTTCTTACTTCGGCGGTACGGGCACAGGCGGCGCCACCACTACTATTGATGCGCTCGGTAATCTCACGGTGGTCGGCACTCTGGACGTGACGGGGACAAGCACATTTGTAGACGCCGTGGAATTGAGTGCAGACTTAGCCCTTGCCACCGCATCTTCTACCGGACTCGTAAAGATGCGTCAGGCCAAGGTTGGTGGGGCACCTAACGATTCCACGATGTCTAGTATCGTGTTCGGTTACTGCAACCTTCCGAGCACGACAGTTACAGCCTCTACCACGGTGGCGGCCCAGTGTACGGGTGCAACGGGCCTTGATACCAATCATCGCGTGTTTGTTCAGGCGACAAGCTCGCTTGCTAGCCGTTTCATTATCCAGAGTGCATCCTCCACCGCGGCCGATACCATTGGGGTGATGATATACAACAATGACTGGGATGGTGGCGCAACAGAAGCCGGTGAAATCTCCCTAAACTTCTGGGCGGTGCGCTAAAAGCTCATGCTTATTATCAGAACGGCATACTTTTGCCATAATAATTATCTAGCATGAGCACTACCAAGTATCTTGCCATCATCGCGCTCCTCTTGGGTGCTCCCGCCCTAGCTTCGGCTGCCTTTGATGACGTTACCCTCACTACAGATGCGGTTTTATCGATAAACGGTATAACCCTTACGGTGTCCGGTTCTAGTGGGGTGATGGAGAGCATCACCGCAAATAGTAACAACTTCACAGTGGACCTGGCCCCGGGCTCGAGCCTAAAAGTGGTGTCGGCGGATCGCAAAAAGTTTAACACCTCGCTTTCGGTCTCCACGACAAACGCCGGCATTACTGGTGAATGTACAAGCAGTCTGTCAAACGTGACCATTAGTTATCCGTCTGGTTCCGGTGACGATGTCACCGCGACGATAGAGCCAAGCTCTATTGTCTGTGGCGAGACTGCCGGAAGCAGTAGTGGTACGGGCAGTGGCGGTATCTCGAGCGGTGGCAGTGGCGGAGGTGGTTCTTTCGCCCCCCAGCCAGTCGTGACCACGACCACCACGACCACTACACCCACTCCGTCGGTGACAACTCCGGTAATCACTCGGGAGCCCACGCCTCCGGCAGTAGCATTCAGTACTCCGGCCGCTCGCGTGCTTACGATTCTCTTCACCCAACCCCTTACCAACGGTACTCGCTCCTCGCAGGTGGCCGAGCTCCAAAAACTCTTAAACAGCGACCCGGACACCATGGTGTCTTCAAGCGGAGCCGGTTCCCCCGGTAATGAAACCACCTTGCTTGGGCCTCTCACGGTGCGCGCGGTCGAGAAGTTCCAGGTGAAGCACGGGGTCGCCCTACCCGGAGACCCCGGTTACGGCTTCGTCGGCCCCAAGACCCGCGCTAAGCTAAATGAGCTCGCAGGCGGTGCAGTGGGAGTGGGTTCAGCCCCCTCTCCTTCACAGAAAAGGGCGGGGGGTGAGTTAGGAGCATCGGCAACAAGCGCCGTAAGCGCGGGCTTTACCTTCACTCAACCACTCACAAATGGCACCCGCTCCTCGCAGGTGGCCGAGCTCCAAAAACTCTTAAACAGCGACCCGGACACCATGGTGTCTTCAAGCGGAGCCGGTTCTCCTGGTAGCGAAACCACCTTGCTTGGCCCTCTGACCGTTCGCGCGGTCGAGAAGTTCCAAGTGAAGCACGGCATTGCTGGCCCCGGCGACCCCGGCTACGGCTTCGTCGGCCCCAAGACCCGCGCTAAGCTAAATGAGCTCGCAGGCGGGCAAGCAGGAGTCGGGGCGGGAAGTGCGGTAGGTGCATCGACATCGGGGGACTCTTCCGCAACCCAGTCTCAACTCGACACATTGAACGCTCTTTTGGAGCAGGTGCGCCAACTCCAGACCCAGCTTCAGGCAGTGCAGTAAATTGTTTATAGGTATTGCTGCAGCACTTAAGAAACAAAAGGCCGCCTCCAGGCGGTTTTTTGTGTGCAAGCGCCGCATGTGGGTAATTCACATACTGTGAGTTACGAAATGTGAGTTCTTTCCCTCTCCTAGCCAGGGTGAGACTTGGGACAGGGACCCAAGTCGCAAGACCTTTTCAGAGGTTTTCCTAGTACTCGAAGGAAAAGCTCGAAAAGGTGTACAGCTCCTGTAAGGAGGGTTGGGGTGGGGTAGTGGTTGAGCCAAGTATCACCAACCTACCCCCTCCAAACCTCCCCCTGGCCATGGGGAGGAGCTTTTTCGTATCTCAAGGTCCTGTACTTGCTGGATGCCGGTTTTCACCGGTATGACACATCAAGAATGGTGAGGGGTTAGGATGGTTTTTCTACAACGCATCTTCTGGCTCTATGTTATGATGTTTTAATGGCACAGAAGAAGATTGTCGTTGCGAATTGGAAGATGGCTCCAGACACCCTCAAGGAGGCGAAGGCGCTTTATCTCGCGGAACGGAAGACGGCCACCGGTCTGCGTCGCGTGCAAACAATCATCTGCCCTCCCGTCATCTACCTCCATTCTCTTTCTACACCCTACGCCCTACGCCCTACGCCCGCCTTGGGCGCCCAAAGTTGTTTTCACCTCAAGTCAGGGGCACACACCGGTGCTCTATCTGCGGAAATGATGGCCCGCGCCGGAGCGCGGTACGTGCTCGTGGGCCACTCGGAGCGGCGAGCGGAAGGAGAGAGTAGTGTACAGGTAGCCATGCAGGTGAATGCCGTCTTTGACGCGGGGGCGACACCGATTCTTTGTGTCGGGGAACGAGAGCGTGACGAGCACGGTTTTTTCCTGAAGTATCTAGAAGATCAGCTTATTGAGAGTCTTCATGGGGTGAGTAAAAAGCGCATCGGAATGCTTATCATTGCCTACGAGCCACTTTGGGCTATCTCAAGCGAACAGTTGCGCCCGGCCACCCCAAAAGAAAGCGAGCAGATGGCGCTCTACCTTCGTAAGCTCTTGGCAAGCAAGATTGGTTTGAAGGCAGCCAGGGAGGCGCTCATTCTATATGGCGGCTCTGTAGACGTAAAAAACTGTGAAGCTTTTCTTCGTGAAGGCGGAGTGGGCGGGCTACTGGTTGGCCGCGCGAGTTTGGATGCTAAACAGTTCGGCGAGATACTGAAGATTGCGGAAAGAGCCCCCCAGCTTCATTAGCTTCGTTAGCTTCATTCGCCCAGAATGTCATTGCGAGGTACTCCGAAGCAAACTAGAGAATTTCACCTGGATTGCTTCGGAGTACCTCGCAAAGACGAGGGCGAGATATTTCTCAATATACATAGCATGTTGGAATGTCTTTGCGAGGTACTCCGAAGCAATCCAGGTTGTGTTATCTCTGGATTGCCACGCCCCTTCGGAGCGCGTAATGACAAAACTAAAGATTTGGTCACATGAACAAAAAAGCACCTTGTATCTACATTCTCGCAAGTAAAAGAAATGTACTTTATACACAGGAGTCACCAGCAATCTTTCTAAAAGAGTAGATGAACACAAAACCGGAGCAGTAGAAGGATTTACAAAAAAGTATCATGTGCACATGTTGGTGTATTTCGAAGAATATGAAGATATGTATAATGCTATCGAAAGAGAAAAGCAGATTAAAGGAGGTTCAAGGAAGAAGAAGATTGAGTTGGTTGAGACTGTTAACCGAGACTGGAAAGATTTGTCACTAGAATTGTAGGGGTGCAGGCTAGACTGCTTTAAGGATTAGGTCTTTGCGAGGAGTAAAACGACGAAGCAATCCAGACCTGGGTTGCTTCAGCCTAAAGGCCTCGCAATGACGCGATTGCAAGGACGATTACTATGGAATTACCATTTATAAAAAACTTCGAACAGTTCGCCGGCAAGCGAGTCTTTTTGCGGGCGTGTTTAAACGCACCCATGGAAAACGGAAAGCTCACTAACAGTTTTCGTCTGCGCCGTTTGCAGCCCACCATACAAGCGCTTCGAGAGGTGGGCGCCAAAGTAATCTTGGCGGGCTACTTGAGCCACGAAGTCACCTGTGGTTTCAAGCCCGTGGCCGAATTTCTGGGAGTGGAACTGCTCGACACGCTTGATCCCCGCCAACTTCAGGAGCGTGCAGGAAGGCTGGGGTCTGGAGAAGTGGTGATGCTTCCTAATCTTCGTCGCGATCCGCGCGAAGAGAAAAACGACCTCACCTTTGCCCATGAGCTCGCCTCGCTTGCCGATGTTTATGTAAACGATGCCTTTCCGGACTCTCACCGCGAGTACTCTTCAATTATAGGCATTCCACGGCTTCTTCCGAGTCTTTTGGGGCCACAATTCCAGCTCGAGATCGAGCATCTCTCGAAAGCGTTTAGTCCCGCCCACCCCTTTCTTTTTATTCTGGGTGGTGCAAAGTTCTCAACAAAGGAGCCTTTGGTGAGCGGCTTTCTCGAAAGCGCTGACCATATCTTCATCACAGGGGCCTTGGCCAACACCTTTTTCAAAGCAAAAGGGTATGAAGTCGGAACCTCTCTCATTGAACCAGATGAGGTAGTCTGTCCGAAAACTGGCCCAGAAGCTTTGCTTCCTGATGCGTTTGGCCCGCCACGGCGGGCTTGTTTTCGGGGAGACTACCAAAGGCTTAGGGATTTGATGGAGAACAAGAAAATACTGCTCCCTATCGATGTAACTGTGCAAGGGCTGCGGGGGAGTTGCGTAAAGAAGCCAGATGCGGTGCTTCCCGATGAAAACATGCTCGATGTGGGGCCAGCAACCGTAGCTATGGTAAAGGAGCTTATTGGGCCATCACAGTTTGTCCTCTGGAACGGCCCTTTGGGCAATTTTGAAAAAGGGTTTAGTAGCTCGACCGACGAGGTAGCACTGGCCCTCGCAATCTCGCACGCCACCTCGATCGTCGGAGGAGGAGACACTTTAGCGGCGCTCAACCGCCTCGGCCTTGATGAAAAAAGAAAGGATGAAGGGGGCTTTGACTTCGTCTCTACTGCTGGCGGTGCGATGCTGGATTTCCTTGCGCACCGTTCCCTTCCGGGCATTGAAGCAGTCAAAAATGCAAGGCAGTAGGTAGCCCCGACGCTTTGGTCGGGGCCCCGACCTCGCTTGAGGCGAGCGTCGGGGTAGGTAGTAGCTAGGGCGTAGGGCGTAGTAATTATGAGTTCAATTGTCAATTGCTAATTGTGTAACTGCTCACAACCCTGAGTAAGTGTCTTTGCCACCGCCTTCGGACGGGACCCCGCCAAAGGCGGTGGCAAAGACGGAGCGAGATATGTTGTGCTAGTTAGCCGCCACTCGTTTTTGTGAGCAGTTACCTAATTGTCAATTGTTTCAATGCGTGCCAAGGGCTTGCTGTAGTTTTTCCGCTATTTGCTCCGCTTCACCTTCGGCGTAGCTGTAGTAGTGGCCAGTTTGTCCATCCGCTTTCGGAGGGATGAGCCAGACGTGGGCGTGTGGCACCTCTTCACCTACAATCTTAGAGACTATTTGTTCGACGCCAAAAGCTTTCCGTTGGGCATTCGCAACTTTCTGCACCACTTCAAAGAAGGGGCCTATTTCAGGAATGTCCCACACCCATCGGTGGTGTTTCTTCGGAATGACGAGCGCATGACCAGGCGCTTCCGGCCGAATATCGAGGAAAGCGAAAGCGCACTCATCTTCGTAGAGTTTGTGCGACGGAAGCTCTCCGCGGATGATTTTGCAGAATAGACAGTCCATACTGTTTCGATATACGATTTACGATGTACGATTTACGAACGGATTCTATTCTTAAGTCGTAAGTCGAGATTCGTAAGTCGCTTGAAAGTGGTATACTCCACTCTACACCCAGCATGTCCTCGAATCAACATACTCAGTGGGCTGTTCGCGACCCCGTCCCCCCGGAAGCCGAAGAGGCTCTTTCTTTTTATCCCGAACTCCAGCGACATCTCCTGTGGCACCGAGGTGTGACTACTCATGATGCCGCCGACAGGTTTTTGCATCCATCCTATGAGCGGGATTTGCACGACCCTTTTCTTATTCTCAACATGGAGAAGGCGGTGAAGCGTATTTTGAAAGCGATAAAAAAGCGCGAAAAGATTGTCATTTATGGTGACTACGACTGCGACGGCATCCCCGGCTCGGTGGCACTTTTTGGTTTTTTTAGAAAAATAAACTACGAGCACTGCAATGTGTACATCCCCCATAGATACAAAGAAGGCTATGGGCTAAACAGTTTAGCAATTAAACAGTTTAGCGATGACGGAGTTGACTTGGTCATCACCGTTGACAACGGTATTACTGATGCTGAGCAAGTCTTGCTCGCAAACGAGCTTGGTCTCGATATTGTTATCACCGACCACCACCTTCTGCCTAGAAAGAGTAACGGGGCGGGGGAGATAGAAGAGTTTGTCCCCGAAGCGCACGCTGTTATTAATTCAAAACAAAAAGAGGACAGCTACCCCTTCGACCTTCTTTGTGGCGCCGGAGTAGCCTTTAAGTTGGTGCAAGCTCTTATCAAGAAAGGGAGTTTTGATATTAACAAGGGCTGGGAGAAATGGCTTTTAGATGTTGTTGGCATCTCTACTATTGCCGACATGGTCCCTTTGCATGGGGAAAATCGGGTTCTTGCCTACTACGGCCTCAAGGTTTTACAAAAGACCGAGCGTCCCGGCCTCTCGCATCTACTGCGACGCATGAATGTGAAAAGGGAACATCTAAACGAAGACGACGTCGGCTTCTCAATTGCTCCCGTTATCAACGCGGCGAGTAGACTCGGCACTCCGATGGATGGTTTTCACATGTTGGCGGCGGAGGACCTGGGCGAGGGCACAGCCATCGCCGAGATGCTCTATAAGTTGAACAAAGAAAGAAAACTGGCTGTGGTCTCTATGCTTGCCGACGCGGAAGAAATGGTGGCTTTTTCATGTGTCATTTTCGAACGGGATGACACAAATTCCTCGCCGGTCATTGTGGTTGGGCGGCCAGAATGGAAGCCCGGGCTTCTTGGGCTTGTGGCAAACACGCTCATGGAAAAGTATAGACGGCCGGTGTTTGCGTGGGGCAAGGAAGGTTCGAAAGAGATCAAGGGTTCATGTCGTTCGGACGGCTCGGTGAGCGTGGTCGACCTTATGGCCACCGCCGGTGATGTTTTTACAGAAAAGGGTGGCCATGAACGCGCGGGAGGATTTTCTTGCACAGACGAACAGGTAGCGAGTCTTGAGTCGGCCTTGAATGAAGCACACAAGACTCTCATGAGCACCCACTTGGACATCGTAAGTCCAAGCAAGTTTGTGGACGCAAGGCTAGAGCTAGACCAAGTCACCTGGGAGACCTATGGGCAGATCGAGGCCCTGGCCCCCTTTGGGGTCGGCAACGAAAAGCCCTTGTTTCTTTTTGAAAAGATAACAGTTGCCTCCTCGAAACTTTTTGGGAAAGAGAAAAACCATCTTCAGCTTGGGTTCAAAAGAAATGACGGCACTCCCATCTCTGCTATCAAGTTCTTTTGCACGCAGGAGATTCCGTTGGGGCAGAAGGTCAATCTCCTGGCGCATCTGGAAAAATCGGTCTTCGGTTGGAAGCCGGAGCTTCGTTTGCGGATTGTGGAGGTGCGATAGGGCTCTCTCTCAATTCTAAGTTGACTTTGAATTACGAAACTCACTCTATTGTCGTCATTGCGAGGACTTTAGTCCGAAGCAATCCATGAAATACAACATCTTTTTCTGGATTGCTTCGCGCTTTGCGCTCGCAATGACGAGTTTCGTAATTCAAGGTAAGTTGAGACTGTAGAAAACGACTACCGGAATTCTAAGCACGAAGCACGAAATCTGAAGCACTTGTTTAAGCACGAAATCATAAATTTGAAGCACGAAACAAGCACTAAATTCAAAGCTCTAAAATTAGAAACAGAATCCGTTTTGATATTTAGGATTTTGTGCTTAGAATTTGTTTCGTACTTCAGATTTCGTGCTTCGTGCTTAAACAAGTGCTTCGTGCTTAAATAGGTGCTTCAGATTTATGATTTCGTGCTTGTGGCACGTGCTTCGTTCTTTATCTGGAGTTCTGTACTCTGGAGCCTGCCTCTTTCTGGCACTCATTTTTCTACAGTTTCAAGTTACCTAACCCACCCTCTTTTTACTGTGAGTTACGAAATTGCTCCTCCCCCTGGCCTGGGGGTGAGAAGTGGGTAGGGCCCCACTTCGCAAGACCGGAGCGCGACGGCGCGAGGTGGGCTCGCGGCCTCGGCGAGCACGCCGAGAGATGTGAGGTTGGGAGGGGGTAGATTGCAGAAATACGGCCCAAAATCTACCCCACCCTAGCCCTCCTTACAGGAGCTGTACACCTTTTCGAGCTTTTCCTTCGAGTACTCGGAAAACCTCTGAAAAGGTCTTGCAACTTGGGTCCCTGTCCCAAGTCTCACCCTGGCCAGGGGAGGGAATAAATCAGAATTTCGTAATTCACAATCTTTTTAGGGACAAAGTTGGACAAAAGCAAGGCGGTCGGGGATACCGGCCGCCTAGAGCAGGGTGGGATAATCGATTGTCGTTGTCGTAGACTCAATCCTCACGAGGGGCGCGCCACGGGCGTCCACCGAAGCCCCGGAAGGAGCTCGCGGAAAAACCCCAGAGCATCTGCAGGAGCTTGGCTCCTTGTCGGAGAAATGGGTCTGGCACGCGAAGCATCATCTCCAGTATCGGCCGGCGCTCGCGGTGGGTGCTCGGGAGTCCCGCGAGCAGGTCGTCGAGCACATCGTGGTAGGCCCTCTCCTCAAGCGACTCGAAGCGCACCTCCACGTTGGGAAACCAGAAGGGGATGAGGTGGCGGAGCTGTTCCGCGAAGTGAGTACTGCTTTGCGTGACGAGCCACGCGTCCGCGCCATAGTCACGGCAGTTTGCAATCCTGTGGTCGGACGATGAAAAGATGCACACAAATGGCTGCAAAGGCAGGGCCTGGCGGACCTCTTCACAGAACAGAGACAGCTTACTCAATGTGTAGCAGACACTGGATGGGCTTACGATGAGGACACTCGGTTTGAGACGTGCTATTTCTGCGACCAGCTCAGCTCTGCGCCCTGTCGCTGTTCCAGTCCCCGTGGCGCCTGTCTCTATCAACAAGTCTACCCGCACTTGCTCGTCGAACCACATCCGCAATGTGTCGGCGAGGATTTCGCCCCCGACCTCCGAGTTGTGTACGACAAGAATCTTGATAGGCACGACGGCCTCCTTTCTTTTCCTCTGTTTCGAGTACAAGTCCACAGGGAGCTTATCTGTTCACCGTGAGGCTGTCAACATTCCGCAGGTTTGATGGGCGAGGCTTTGTGTTATACTTTCTAGCATGCAGGATAAACTAATCATCTACACCGACGGGGCTTCAAGGAACAACCCGGGCGAGGCGGGGGCGGGCGCTTATATCACCGACGAGCATGGGCGGGTGCTTAAGGAGTGCACCAAGTATCTGGGGGTGGCCACCAACAACTTTGCCGAGTACGAGGCCATTATCCTCGGACTTGCGGAGGCCAAAAAGCTACTTGGGGAAAAGAAGGCCAAAGAGGCCGAGGTGGAGGTACGCATGGACTCGGAGCTCGCCCAGCGCCAACTTACCGGTATTTACCAGGTAAAAGAGGAGACCCTATGGCCACAATTTATGAGGATATGGAACTTACGCGTGGCCGCTTTTCGAAGCGTAAAGTTTGTGCATGTGCGTCGAGAGTTTAACAAAGAGGCCGACCGGCTATCGAACGAAGCGATTGATGGACATAAATAGCAGACACAACATTAAATAGTATGGGAATAGTTGATATGTTTATGGGCGGCAAGCAGAAGGAGGCCCACTCTCCAGAAGAGGAGGCAAAGAGGCAAGAGGGCAGCCGTCTGCTCAATATGCGTTTTGCCGACATCGACGAGCCGGACACTCTTGTAAAAAAGGTCGCCTTAGGCGTGCTTGGGCAGGATGAGGACGCCGATCTTCCCATGGACCGAGCGCGTTCTTTTTTGGATGTCCATAAGATTCTCGAGGCCATCAATATCTATCGCGAGATGTATCTGCGGACAGCAAATGAGGCTTTGCACACGGAGTTGTTGCGTCGTATTCCGCAAACGGCGGCCGGCGTGCGTCATCCGGAGTTCGACCTGCGGGCACACACCGAGCGCATTATGCGCGACTATAAGGCGCGCTTATTAACGATGAGTTTTGCCGATGTGGCTGATCTGAAGACCTTTTATGAAAAAATCTGGGTGACCCCACTCCTCAGTAGTGAAGATGTTCGTGGTAGGGTCGATTTGACCAAGATACGCACTCAAGACAGCGGAGCAGTCGTCGAGGCAGTGCGTGCCTACGAGCAATCAGTGGGGCGTGGCGACTTGTTACAGGAACAAGCGCGCTATTTGCGGGCGATTACTCAATCAGGTCAAGGGCTCCATAATCAAGCAGAGGATGTCCGTTTTCAGGCTAAGCGCTTGGTAAAGAAAAAGATGATGATGAAAAGTAGCACTGGTTTTACCAAGGACACCATGCCCCGCAGATAATCATCAGACTTCTAGTCTTTAATATTGCAATTTTTCTCGCGCCAAAGTGAAAAGGGTTTTGAGCTTTACCCGGGCAAGGAGTACGGCACCTCCAAGAAGGTCAAAAAGCAAATCAAAGATGGTGTCTAGATGAGTGCCTATGCCCATGTATTTCGCATAGAGTGGAAAGGCGGAGGTGTTGCCGAAACTACCCCACCATTCCGCCATTTCCCAAAGCAGTCCAACTACGAGAACCACCGCGAGGATAGCGAGCGTTGTGCGCAGGTGGGGGATAGCAGTGAGGACAAACCAAGTGACCACCATTCCGCCCAGAAAATGTAAGAGCTTGTCGAACCAGATGGTCGTAATATGGAGCTCAAAACCGACCCCGCCTACGGCAGACGCACCGAAAAGCAGAAAGCCGGCGAGAATCGGTAGCCAGGGTTTTTCTAAAAAAGGTGATAGTTTGTGCATTTGTGGTGGATAACTAAGTGGACACAATCAGAAAAGGGGAGCATGCTGATTGTAGCATAGAATAGGAGGTGACCCCATGATTAGTATTCTCAACATAAGAGACGAAAATGACGACCCTATCCCAGGGCCGTCAGGGGAGTCTCTTTGCCAGGCAAGCGAACCTGGTCGGGAAATGCAACCGAAGTGGAAGGTCATCGCCGATGGGGTGGAGGGTTGCTCCGAGCACCCTTACACCACCACGACGCCCGACCAGCGTTAACCGCTGGCCACCGCCCCCTTAAAGAGGGGAAACAGCCGAGGCAAGCGTTAGGGCCCCCGCCCTTTCGCCCCTCGGCTTTCGTAATGCGCAAATACCATTGAAAAATGATAACATTTTTCTAAAAAACCGTAACATATTTTGTCGTTTTGGAAACTTTACATACTGGGGAACAGGCCTATAATGGCGAAATTAGCAATATTTATGAGGCTTAGTCATTCTTGCACCAATGACCCCTCTTTTAATTAGAATAGATTTATGAATGGCATGAGCGAAACAAATAAAGTCGTTTTGGCGGCGGTGCTTGGGATTATAATTGGTTTTGGGTTTGGGCGATTCACTACGGAACGCAATGCTACAGAGCTCGAAGAGGCCGAAGAAGTAGGCGAAGAGATGGGTGCTCCTTCTCCAAATGAGTCGACGGCTGAGACGAACGATATTATTTCCGCAACAGATAGTGATATGGTTGTGCAAGATAGCAATGGTGCGGTGGTGACAACAGTCTCCCAAGAGACGAGTGTTACAAGCGCGGTCACCGCTCTCGACCAGTCGGCCGGCATGTCTGTGAAGACCCTGGTCAGCATGGACCGCCGCGGATGGGTGGTCGTACATGAGCAGACTAATGGCGTGCCGGCTCGCATCTTGGGGGCTAAGCCATACGGTCCGGCCACCGGAGAGGTTAGGGTCAATTTGCTTAGGGGCACTAAGGCGGGGAGTGTCTACTATGTCATGTTGCATAGTGACGATGGTGATATTGAAGATTTTAGTCTCTCGCGTGACTTACCGCTTTTGGGAGCAAACGGTATGCCCATCATGGTGATGTTTAAGGCGCTGTAGTTACGGGCAGCCCCGACGCTTTGGTCGGGGCCCCGACCTCGCTTGAGGCGAGCGTCGGGGTAGGCAGTAGGAAGTAGGGCTCGAACTAGGGCGTAGGGCGTAGAAAATTCAAAATGCAAAACACATACAAAAAGTCCCTTACGGGACTTTTTGTATGTTGAAATCAAGAGGAGAATTTGTGTTCGCTACTGCCTACTTATTACTACTGCCGACTGCCTTGATTTCAAGCTGCTTGTTCTTTCGCATACAAGTAGTGCATATCTTTACGCGAGCACCGTCTGGGCGCTTTGCCCACTGAAGATTGGGAAACTTGCGGCGCTTACCGATGGGCTGGTATTTGGTTGCACGAACATCGTTGCGGTAACCGCCGACCATAAGAGAACCTTTATTGCATGTGGGACAGATGCGAGACATAGTGTGTGAGGGCGTAGAGCTTAGGGTGTAGGGCATATTTTTTATTACTGTGCCCTGTGCCCTACGGCCTATGCCCTAGAGTTTGGTTATGTTATCATGTGAAGAAGCAGTATGCAAGGGATTGATATTATATTTGCCATCGCCGTTCTCATTATGTCTGTCGTCATCCACGAGGTGTCGCATGGCTATGTTGCATATGCTTTGGGTGACCCCACCGCCAAGATGGCGGGGAGACTCACCTTAAACCCTATTCGGCACCTTGACCCAGTCGGGTCGATTCTGGTGCCACTTGTTACCAGTATCTTTGGCTTTACTTTTGGATGGGCGAAGCCGGTGCCATACAACCCGTATAACTTGCGAGTGGGGAAATGGGGTCCCGCTTACGTGGCGGCGGCGGGGCCACTCTCCAATCTGCTTGTTGCCATTATTCTTGGATTGACGCTCCGTTTTGGATTGGTAGATGGGGCGGCGGCCAGCTTTCTCACTTTGATTGTTTTTATAAACATTCTTCTGGCCGTCTTCAATCTTATCCCCATCCCGCCCTTAGACGGCTCTGGGGTTCTATTTGCTCTCCTCCCGTATCGCTTTCAGTATATAGAGAACTTCATGCGCCAGAACTTTCTTTTGCTCATAGTTCTTTTGATCTTCTTTGGTGGAAATTTGTTGGGCCTACTATCTGGCTTGGCTTTTCGCTTTATTACAGGCTTCCCGCTTTTTTAGATAGTATATCCTTGCGCAAGTGCACCTGGTTTGCTATAGTTTCATCCACGCAGAATAGACGCTAGGCATTAGGAATTCCTACTTCCTACTTCCTATTCCTACTTCCTACTACCTATCCCTATGTCCACCATAAATCAACTTGTACGAAAGCCTCGTCAGAAAGTAAAAGTCAAAAGCCGCTCTGTGGCTTTGGGGCAGGGTTTTAATGTACATAAAAACAAGCAGACCTACTACAATGCTCCCTTTAAGCGTGGAGTCTGCACGGTGGTAAAGACCACTACTCCAAAGAAACCAAACTCAGCCCTGCGTAAGATTGCTCGCGTGCGTCTTACTAACGGGATGGAGGTGACAGCCTATATTCCGGGCGAGGGTCATAATCTCCAAGAGCACTCGGTCGTGATGATCCGCGGAGGTCGCGTAAAAGACTTGCCCGGAGTCCGCTATCATATTGTCCGCGGGCGATACGACTCTGCCGGCCTCGAGAAACGTCGTCGTGGCCGCTCTAAGTACGGAGCCAAGCGACCAAAAGAATCGAAAAAGTAATAAACACAGGCAGTAGGAAGTAGGCAGTAGGCAGTAGAAAACTCAAATCTGAGATTCAGAATTGCCTAAAGCCTAGAGCCTAGAGCCTAGAGCCTAAACCATGCGACGCCCAATCAAAAGACGACCCAAACTTTCCCCTGACTATAAATATGAGTCGGTGGTTGTTGAGCAGTTTGTAAACTACATCATGGAGCGAGGTAAAAAGAACGTTGCCAGGGCCATTGTTTACGGAGCTCTCGAGAATATAAAGTCAGAGCTTAAACACGACAACGCTCTCGAGATTTTCGAAACCGCTCTTCGGAACGCGGGACCGATCGCCGAAGTGCGTTCTCGCCGCATTGGCGGTGCCACCTATCAGGTGCCTCGTGAAGTGCGCCCAGAGCGTAAGCTCGCCCTTGCTATGCGTTGGATCATAGACGCCGCGCGGGCAAAAAAGGGCATGCCCATGGCCAAGCGTCTCTCGGGAGAGCTTATCGCCGCTTCGAAAAACGAAGGCGAGGCCATTAAGAAGCGCGAGAATGTCATGAAGATGGCGGAAGCGAACCGAGCATTTGCGCATTTTGCGTGGTAAAAGCATGATAAAACCGCAGAGCTCTTCTATCATGCAAGCATGAAGCACGAAATTTGAAGCCCCGACGTTTCGCCAAAGGCGAAAGTGCGGGATCACGACTGCAAACGTCGGGGTACGAAACAAATTACAAGCACTAAATGAAAAACATCTAAACGAATCCCGTTTCGTATTTAGGGCTTTGGATTTAGTGCTTGTTTCGTGCTTACGATTTAGTGCTTACGTGACAACAGCGATTCACATTTATCATTTACTACATCATGGAGCAACGTACCACCCCCCTAAGCCACGTTCGTAATTTTGGTATCATTGCGCATATTGACGCCGGCAAGACAACCGTCTCCGAGCGCATTTTGTTTTACACCGGAGTTTCGCACAAAATCGGCGAGGTTCACGAGGGCGATACCGTTATGGACTGGATGGAGCAGGAGCGCGAGCGCGGCATCACTATCACCTCAGCGGCCACTACGGCTTTTTGGACACCATCGCGCGAGGTAGATAAGAGTGATCCTTCTGAGAAGTTTCGTTTCAATATTATAGATACGCCCGGACACATCGACTTTACTATTGAGGTGCGGCGCTCGATGCGCGTCCTTGATGGCGCTGTTGTCGTATTTGACGGAGTGGCCGGCGTGGAGCCTCAATCGGAAACAAATTGGCGTTATGCCGACGAGGGCGAGGTGCCGCGACTTTGTTTTGTAAATAAGCTCGATCGTACTGGAGCTAATTTTGAATACTGCTACAAGACAATCCTCGATCGATTAACCAAGTTTGCCGTGCGCATGCAAATTCCAATAGGTGAAGAGGATAAGCATGAAGGCGTAATCGACCTACTCGCCCTAAAGGCCTACCATTTTGAGGGAGAGAAGGGAATTGACATTGTCGAGACGGAGATTCCAGAAAATCTAAAGGCAGATGCTAAAAAGTACCACGACGAGCTTGTTGAGCGAATTGTTTCTGAAGACGAGGTGGCTATGGGCGACTACCTCGAAGGCAAGGAGGTTCCCATCGAGAGCTTGAAGGTTATTTTGCGCAAGGCGGTTATTGCCAATAAGATTGTCCCAGTCTATTGCGGGAGCGCTCTTAAAAACAAGGGTGTTCAGCTTGTGCTTGATGCGGTCGTCGACTACCTGCCCTCCCCGCTCGAAGTGCCCCCGGCCGAGGGGCTTGATCCCGAGACTGATGAGACCATTACTCGCCACGCCGATGACAGCGAGCCTTTTGCCGCGCTCGCCTTTAAGCTCCAGTCTGACCCATATGTAGGCCAGCTTACCTTCTTTCGTGTCTACTCCGGATCGGTAGAGTCCGGCTCCTATGTATACAATGCCACCACAGGCACACGAGAGCGAGTGGGGCGTATTTTACGCATGCACGCGAACGACCGCGAGGAGGTTAAAAAAGTGTACGCGGGCGAGATTGCCGCTATGGTGGGCCTAAAAGACACGCGCACCGGCCACACGCTTTGTAGTGAAGACCATCCTATTATTCTCGAATCGATAGTTATTCCCGAGTCGGTGGTTTCGATGCGCATCGAGCCAAAAACAAAGGCTGACCAAGAAAAGATGGGCATGGCCTTGAAGCGTCTTTCCGACGAAGACCCCACCTTCCGGGTTTCCTCTGACGAGGAGACTCTCGAGACAATCATCTCCGGCATGGGCGAGCTTCATCTCGATATCATCGTAGATCGTCTCAAGCGTGAGTTTAAGGTGGAAGCAAACATCGGTCGTCCACAGGTGGCTTACAAAGAGACCATCACAAAATCAGCCGAAGCGGAGGGTAAGTACGTAAAGCAGTCTGGTGGTCGCGGGCAGTACGGCCACTGTGTCATCACGGTAAAGCCCCTTGAAGCACTGGTTGAGGGCGCGAAGATCGCCAAAAACGTAAAACGCGAACAGCATTTCGAGTTTGTGAACTCCATCAAGGGCGGAGTTATCCCAAACGAGTTTATTCCGGCGGTGGAAAAAGGGGTGCGCGAAGCTCTTTCGCGCGGTATTCAGGCCGGTTACCAAGTGGTGGATGTATCGGTAGAGCTCACTTTTGGCTCATCTCACGACGTAGACTCTTCGGAGATGGCCTTTAAGATGGCCGGCTCTCTTGCTTTTCAAGATGCCACCAAGAGGGCGGGGCCGGTTTTGCTCGAGCCCATTATGCAAGTAGAGGTGGTCACTCCGGAGCAGTTTATGGGTGATGTCACCGGTTCTCTTTCTTCTAAACGTGCCCAGATAGAGGGCATGGACGACCGCGGTCAGGCCAAAGCCGTGCGCGCCAAGGTGCCTCTGGCCGAGATGTTCGGCTACGTGACCACTCTGCGCTCTATGACGGAGGGCCGCGCCAGCTTCACCATGGAATTTTTAGAGTATGCTATTGTGCCACCTAATGTGGCTAAGGATATTATTGAGGCTCGAAGATAAATTCTCCCACCCCATACTTATCCACAGGAGGACACTTACTGTTAATCTGTGGATAAGTTGAGATTTGTTGGAAAAGGCAAAAAACTAGTCATGATTGCTCTTTATCAACAGCCAGACACGACGTGTCCGGCTGTTGACTGTTTTGTTATTGCGAGTTTTTAATGGTATAATACAAGCTATGAAGCTCGGAGATTTTGCGCGCAAGCATAAGACGCTTTTCTGGTCTACCAACGCCTACGACCAACTTGACGAAAGGGCGGTGGTAGAGGCCGTTTTGAATTACGGCGACTGGGAGACCGTAAAAGAACTTTTTTCTATAATCGGCATTAAGCGTACAGCCGAAGTTTTTCGTGAATGGACACGGCCGGAACTTTCACGAACAAACTACTACCCTAAAATAACCCACTATTTTAGACTTTACTTTGACCGCTATGCACACTGAAATTCTTACTCGGGAGCAAGTTGATCTTCTGCCCGTCATTAAGAAATTTGGCGAACAGTTCGGCATGGTTGGCGGCACCGCGATTGCTTTGCACATCGGTCACCGCGAATCTATAGATTTCGACCTTTTTTCAGAAAAGGAGTTCAGAAATAGTACGATTACTTCCAAAATCAAAAAACTGTGTCCCCAAGCTGCTATTTCATATGAAGACGCGGGACAGATAAATCTCAAGGTCGGCGAAGTGAAGTTGACCTTTTACCACTATCCGTATCCAGTTCGATATTCAGAGCATTTTGAGGACATTATAAATATTCCCGATCTGTTAAGTTTGGCGGCCATGAAAGTGTTCGCGATGGGTCAACGCGCAAAGTGGAAGGACTATGTTGACCTTTATTTCATTCTACGTGATTATCATACAATTGATGATGTTACCGAGCGCGCCAAGGAACTTTTCGGCGCCATGTACAATGAAAAGTTGTGTCGCGTCCAACTGGCCTATTTTGAAGACATAGACTACCGTGAGCCGGTTGTCTATCGCCCAGGCTTCGAAGTAGAGGATGGTGTTGTTAAGGATGCTCTCACAGAGTTTAGTCTTGCCGGATGACATAAATATGGATAGAATGTAAAATGGAAACCTGCCTGCCGGCAGGCAGGTCTCAAAATGTCATCCCTACGGGAGATCTGCCGAAGGCACGAGAAAATGACAACGAAAAGTTGCGTGGCAACCTCTTTGCCTTACGCAATATAAAAATTAACAATCTATACACATACGCACAAGAACTTAAGCACGGTGAGCTGAATGAAGTTTTCCATTTTGAGATTTCCATTTTCAATTTTCTCCTTCAATGGGGGCAACACGCTACTTTTTTACACATTATTATAACTACTTGCCGAATTTCATGAAAAAATATCTACTTGGGTTTATGGTGCTCGCGGTGCTTTCGGTGCCCACAATCGCTCGGGCGCAAGGGATGGGCATTCCGGAAATGCTTGCGCTCCTGCAGTCGCTCATGGCCCAGGTGACCATGTTGCAAGAGCAGTTGGTGCGCATGCAGGCGAGTGAGAGAGTAGTAACCACTCCGCCCGAAACGCGCACCGAAGAAATGAGAGTGGTGGACAACACTCCGACTATCAACATCGATATGCCGTCTCCATTTGAGACGAACCGCGTGCGGCAAGGCGAGCGAATGACTATCGCTTGGTCGTCTTTTAACCTGCTCCCATCCGACACCGTCGGTATTTGGCTGGGCACAGGGGATGGTGTCGTCAAGACTAACAGGTGGGGGCTTGGTACTCATGGCCTCGCTACCGGGAGCTTTGTTTGGACGGTGAACACCTACACCTCCGGCAGTCACCATCTGCTCGCTTGTCGCGACCGCGTAGACCCCTCCACCAACGTTGCCGTGTGCAGTCGGCCGGTGCCCATTATAATCGGCGAAGCGGCCAGCCCTATCATCAATCGTATTACGCCCGATAGCGGTGACGAGACCACCACTTTCACCATCAACGGCTTCAATCTGGTCGGCACGGTGAGAATTGAGTTTTATGATACCCAAGGCCGACAGGTGGGAGAAATCGGTAGCCACATAACGGCGACAGAAAACAACGTCACCTTCCGGGGCGGTCTGTTTGCCGCAAACACCGCCCCCGGCACATATCGTGTCAATGTGGTCACGGACAGGTGCGCGAGCGGGGCGAACTGTCGAAGCAATAGTGTCACTCTTACCCTGCGCGAACTGCACGACTCGGCTATTTCCATAAGTGTGCCTTTTCCCAGTAGCGCGACAGCGTTACAAAGAGGGGCGCGGCAACTTCTTACTTGGCAGGACATTAATGCTCCCGCCGGTACGCGCTATAACGTCTACATCAGTGATAGTAACAACGGAAAGGGTAGTATTGTGGCGCAGAGTGTTACCGGCAACAGCTTTCTGTGGTCTGTGGGTGCGGACGAGACCGGGAACACTAACGTACTCGGTGCGGCAACCTTCGCGTCTCCTTGGTACGTGTGGGTGGCCCGAGCACGCTCTGATGGTACCGGAGCTGGCGCGGTACGAAGTCGGGCCGGTTTTACGATTTCGGGCGGCATCGTCAGCCCCCCGATCGTCAACACGCTTATAAGTGGTGGTGGCCTAGTAAACATTTCATGGAGCCGACCTAGAGAGGGGAAGCCGGACGGTTATCTCGTCCTGCGCGCTCAAGATAACTACCCGAGCTCAAATCCACCCCAGCTACTGGTGGGCAACCTAGTGTTGATGAACCAGACTGGAGCCGCGGTATGGCCCAGCTCATGTTCCGGCATGACATCTGCCGATCAACTTTGTGTGGTTACCAATGTGGATGCTTCCGTGACCTCCGTCCAGGATAGGTGGCTTCCCACCGGCTCCACTGGTTCATTTGTTTACGGCGCGGTTGCCTATATGTCGGATAGTCAAGGGCGAATAGTCGGGCATACTCTTGCTTCCACAGAGAGGGTGAATGTTCGTACTGTAGCCGCACCTGTGCATCCGACCATTACCTCTTTTTCCGTCCCCTCAAGCATGGCGGCGGCCGGTAGTATTGATATTTCGTTCGAGCGGACGGCGGGGCCAAGTGGCGGCCAGTACCACTGGCGGCTCTTCGTCGAGTGTCCATCTGTGGTGAGATTGCGCACCAAAGAGGGCGACTATTGCCGTACTTCGGCCATCCCGCATAGCGACCTGCCCCATCTCGGTTTTGAGAGGAGCGGCTCGCTTACCCTGAATGCCACCAGCAACATCGCGGCGGAGTCGTTGCCGGTGTACTTCACCCTCTATCTGCTCGATGCCTCCGGGGCGGTGGTGGCGACCAAGAGTGCCACCACGCACATGAACCGCACTCCGCTTATCTTAAACAGCTTCTACCGAGAGAACGAGCTTGCGCTTGGAAGCTACCTCGTCGTCAAAAGCGAGCCGACCTCTATTATGCGGAGCTATAAGCTCTACCGTTTCCGCGCCGATGGTAGTCGCGAGATACTCGGCTATCTCGCTGGGCAGTCCGATACCTATGAATTCAATTGGCAGGTGGGCGCCTACTATCCGTTGAACGGGAGCACGAATGACATCCGCATGGCCGCGCCCGGGAGTGACTACTATCTCGGCCTCGTCACCCCTGGGTGCCATTGCGACGTCATCACGTCGGCTGGCCCTTTTGCTATCACCGGTGGGGTGCCACAGGTAACCCAGTTTTCGCCTACCAGCGGGCCGGTGGGCACGCGGGTGTATGTGAACGGCGAGCATATTGCTGTGGGTGATGCCGTCTATTTCGGGTCCGCGGGGGACGGCATGCAACCGACGGCATATCTCAAAGACGAGCTGGTAAACGGCTGGTACTTCGATGTGCCCGCCTACGGGCCATACTATTGCGGGGAGGCCTGCATGTCGTCGACCGCGAACCCGCTTACCGGGGGGACCTATCCGGTCACCATCGGCCGGGGCAGGTCTTTGCGAAGCAACGAAATGCCGTTTACGGTTACTTCTCTCACGGCCACGGACAGTGCCGCAAACTCCCAAATGGCCTCAATCCTCTCCGCTTTACAGAGAGCGCTCGATAGCATCCGCTCCAAAATCAGCCGATAGAATAAAGCCAGCCGGATTGCGGAGTTAAGTAATGTAGTACCTACGCAAAATGGCGTCTTTGCCACCGCCTTTGGCGGGGGCGAGGTAAGCCGAAGCAATCCAGAATTCATGGGGGCTAAGAATAAACCTAGATTGCTTCGCGCAGAGCGCTCGCAAAGACGAAAACAGTGTTTTGCGTAAGTCCTATAAGAACTGTGGGTTGCGAAATGCGTATTTATTCCCTCCCCTGGCCAGGGGGAGAAGCCATTTCGTAGCTCAAAGTATAAGAAATGAGCCGACCTAATAAAAAAACAAGCTTCCGTGGGCATCGGTGGCGTTTGGGGTTATCACACTTTTACTCCTTATCTTAATCTTGGCCGGCGGCGGCATGGACGGCCTGCGCCAGTTTGCCGGCTTATTTTTCGCGGAGACCACCACTCCCGAAGCCCTGCGAGATGCCTACGGCAAACGTCCCATCTCCATTCTCGTCGTACCCGGCCATGATAACATCTCTTCTGGCACCGCTTTTGGCACCTTGTCCGAGAGTGACTTAAATCTGGAAATGGCCTATGGGTTGGCGCGAGTTTTCGAGAGTAATCCTGATTTTACGGTGGCGGTCACGCGAAGAGAGCAAGATGGCGGATACCAAGAATGGTTTGCTGAATATCAAGAGCGAGAGGGAGAGGCCATTACCCGTTTTATAGAGGAAAAGCGAAAGATTTTTCGAGAGGCGGTCGAGCAGGGTTTTGTAGAGCGGCACGTGGCCGTGGAGCGGACAGACGCGCCCTCGCGGGTCGCCTTTGACCTTTATACGGTAAACAAATACGCCATCGATAACGGCATCGATATCGTTCTTCATCTCCACTGGAATGACTATGCCGGACGTCGCCCAAGACAGGTCGGCAAGTACTCCGGCTTTGCCATATATGTGCCGGACAAAGAGATGCCAAATGCCCGAGCGAGCAGGGCTCTCGCGCAAAACATCGCCGCTCGCCTCTCACACTTTTTTGCCCCGAGCGACATGCCTCTTGAGAAGGGGGTCATCGTGGAGGACCAGGAGCTAATCGCTGTCGGCTCGAATGCTTCACAGGAGAGGGCTTCGTTGTTGATTGAGTACGGTTATATCTATGAAAGTCAGTTTCTCGACCGGGCGGTGCGAGCGGTCATCCTAAAAGAGCTCGCTCACCAGACAGAATGGGGCTTAGTAGACTTTTTTACGACAGAAACGAGCGAGGTGACTCCGGGCATAGCAAGCATCCTACCTTATCGCTGGGAAGAGTCGCTTTCTCTGCCCGCGCGTGATTCAGAGGGCGTGCTCGCCCTTCAAGCCGCTCTCGCGCTCGAGGGTTTGTATCCGCCAGATGGAAGAAGCAAGAATGACTGCCCGATTTCAGGCAATTTCGGCCCATGCACGCGCGCCGCCCTCGCTAATTTTCAGGAAAAGTATCGCGCAGAGATTTTGGAGCCGATTGGCCTTAAGCGGGGGACAGGCACTTTTGGGAAGATGACAGCAGAGACCTTAAATCGCCGCTTTGGGGAGTAAGTTAAGAGGTGCGATTTACGAAGTACGAGTTACGAGGCACGAATAACGCACTCATTCCTAAATCCTAATTCCTAAATCGTAAATCGTAAGTCGTACTTCGAACATCGTACCTCATGCCTCTTTAGTTGAATAACGTTCTCCACTTCGAACTCTCGGCTGGGGCTAGTATACTGAGCTCATTATGTTGCGCACCCCTTTATTTGGGCCTGTTGCCGAATATCCATTTCGGCCATTTTCCCCAAAGTGCGACTGCGACTCGGTGAAAAATACTCATGGTAGCCCTGCTACTACTCCGTTTTTTCACCTTCGTCTCGCACGCACTTTGGGAAAACTAGCTCGAAAGGCTATTCGGCAACAGACCATATTTGCGGTGGCGATTGCCGGTTTTGTCGCGCTGGCTTCAGCTTCAGTGTTTGCACAAGGCGCACCGCCGGCGACGGCGGATGGTGCCGCAGGTGAGGTGGCCGTCACCCTGATGAGCTCTTTCGGTTCGCAATCTATCGCCGCCGGGACCGACAGTGTCCTTATGTCCAGATACCGGGTTGAGGTCGGCCTTGTCGATGCGCCGCTATCATTGGTATCTTTTCCGCTTGCATTCGAGGGGGCTGCCGGAGGGCTTTCCGGTTGTCTGCTTGAGGATGGCGACGACTTCCGCCATCTCATCGACATTGAAGCCGGCCCGACAAGCGCTGACCTCGAGGTACCGTATGTGTTTGCCCCAAACACTGGCTATGATTTTACTTTGTTTTGCGATATTGCAAGTGATGCTGTCGGACAGACCTATCGATGGGGGATAGCGCCCGTAGCGGTATTCACGGGCGCGGACGGCGAGACATTTTCGGTGACCACAGAGCTGGCCAGGCAGTGGAACGGCCGGCCCGGCCTGAATGGGCAGACTTTTATCGTTACTTTTCCTGAAAGATTACTCAATGCCGCCTCTTTTGCGGAGGTGCGAATTGTTGGTGAAGAGGGACGGTTCGCTCCCGGCGATACGCTCGCGGTCAGTGTGATGGTGCGTAACGATGGGGCGGAAACATGGGAGGCCGGAAACTACGTGCTTATCCCGGATAGTCATAACGACACTGCTTTGTGGGGTGTTACTCCAGTTTCGCTTGGAGAGAGGGTTGTTCCCGGTGGGACGGCCTCCGTTGTTGTTTCGCTTGTAGCACCCAATGACGTGCGGACTCATCGCTTAAGCTGGTATGTGGCCGTCCTCGACGACCGCCAAGGCGAACTCTTACAACAGCCGGCAACCCTCGCGCTTGTGGTCGAGCTCTCTCGTAATGAAGTGTCGGCTACAACGGGAAGCGAGAACGGATTTTTTGAGCGCCTCCGAGAGGGGGCCAGCAGGACCATTCAAGCAGTAACCGGTGTTGGCGGCGGCGGAGGTGGAGCTCCCGCTACTCGGCAAGTTCAGACGAGTAGCGGGCCTGCCGATGGCCCAGAGCACGAGCCCGCCCCTCAAGTGTCGAGCAATGAAGATGACCCAACTGAAGCGGTGCCGCCCCCGGAAGCAGCCGGAACTCCTCGGATGATTGTCGAATACTGCGAAGAGGTTCCTGACGCGACGGACTATTGTGATTTGTAGCATTTGGAAAGTGGCAGTTGGCTAAGCTAATCTCTATGAGCACGCACCCGGATGCGTGCTACCCACCATATCTGCTACCTGCTACCCCCAGAGTAAAACCCGCTATCCACAGCAATTCCACCCCATTATCCACTATACTCTAAAGATGAAAGGCTTCTCTGGTCTCTTGGTGCTTGCCGGTTCGACACTCCTCGCCGTGAGCTCCGTCGGTTTTTTGGTTGTACCGCGCTCCGGGCTGGTGGCAAGGCTGCCACAGCGAGCGGCCGTCGCCACTAGCAACGAGGCTCGGCCTCCTGGTACCTCACAGGCGGCTCAGGCTAATGCAAATTGGACTCCCGAACAGTCACTGGCGGTGGACGCTTCGCTCGCGAGCGCGCCGGCGGTGGTGGTGCATAGAAAGAGCAGACTCCGCGAAGATTATGACGCAGTGCTTAGCCAGCTCGCCGACCTTACTCGGCGCACAGAACAGGGTGCGGATACGGCGGCGCTGGACGCGCTTCGCTCAGAGCAGGCAGAGCTTGAGGCAAAGCTGTTTGCCGTTGAAGGTAAGGTGGCCGCCCTGCCCACTATCCAGCCCGGTGTGTCGCAAGAGCAGTTGGCGGCAGTGCAGACGAGCGTCACCCAGCAGTTGAGCGCCCAGCAGACAAGCATGTCTCAACTCGCACTCGTGAGTTCGGGAAGTACAAATGTGGTTCAGCCGGCCACCTCCATTCCCGACGTTTATCTGAAGCTTGATGGCTCCAAGATTATGACCGGCGCACTCACGGGCATGGGCGCCTCTTTTTCGACCGGCTCCTTTTCGGGCGCAGTCTCACTTGGTAGCACCCTCACGGTGTCGGGCGCCTCTGGCTTTGCCGCTGCCTCCTCGACGGCTCTCTCCGCCCTCGACTATATTTCGGTCGGCACCACGGCCACCTCCACTATTCGAGGGTCGTCCACATACACGCTCACATCAGAGCTCGCCAGCGCTCTTTTAGTGTACGGCTCCACTACTCTGCAGAACTTTACCTTCACAAACGCCACGGGTACGAACGCCACCACTACTAATTTTTATGCCTCAAATAGCCTGACGGTAAATGGCACAGCTTCCACCTCCGCGCTCATTGTCTCCGGCAGTGCGGCTGTTAGTGGTAATCTTGGCGTTGGTACAACAACTCCGCAAGACCTCTTTACAATTGCGGCAACCTCAGACGAAGGATTTGTTGTTCGAAATGTGCAGTATGAAGAGCTTTTCTCACTGAAGCCTTTTTCCGGTGATGATGGTGAGGTTATCATGCTCTTAAACTATGATTCTGATGTAAATAATCCTCGTGTTAGGCTTGCCTCAAACAGCTCTTCGTATTTTAACAACGGCAACGTCGGAGTGGGGTCTACGACACCATGGGGTCTTCTCTCTGTTAACCCAGATGACATCGCCGGTCCATCGTTTGTCGTTGGTTCTTCGACAAAGACCGACTTTATCGTAACGAACGGAGGAAATGTTGGCATTGGTGAATCCTTGCCAGGCTCGAAGCTCGCGGTGTCAGGAAACATGACCGTGGGGGCGGGTTACGACACTGCTGTCGCCGGCACAAACAGCCTGCTCGTACAGGGTACCCTTGGTCTCGGCACCACCACCTCCTCCGCTAAGCTTACTCTCAAGCAACCAGGGGATGGCTATGGTGGTGGTTTTCATATGATAGAGTCCATCACGACTGATGCGTGGGGGATGGTTATCAAGACGGACGAGAGTCTCTATTTCGGCTCGGCCAGTGATCCGGCGTCACCGGGGAACTTCACAGACCGCGTGGTTTTTACAAATACAGGCAACGTCGGGATAGGTACAACGACACCATTTTCGCCCCTTCAGGTTGCGGGAACCGGAGGCTTGTTTCAGGGTATAACGATCACCGATACCAATGGAGCAGTTGATGAAAAACATTGGATTGTTGGCCCCGGTTCGGTTAGCGGGTCTCTTTCGTTTACCACTCTTAATGATGCGCTGGACGGACCAGGTGAGAGGGTTACTATATTACAAGGATTATCAGGTCAAATTGGTATTGGTACCACTACCACCGATGCTCACCTTTCCATTCATCAGCCCAGTGGTAATGCCATAATGGAATTTGGTTATGGTAATGACAACGACGATCACTGGATTATTGGGGCGGGTACAGATGCTGGGCATCTGGAGGGTGGTTTTGTTATTGGAAATACATCTGGTAGTGACAACGGAAGCAATCTGTTTTTTAAGATTAACAAGACGACCGGTAACGTCGGCCTGGCAACAACTACCCCCTGGCGGACGCTTTCGGTCACGGGGACGGTAGGATTTGACGGCCTGACTGCCGGGGCCGGGGCGGGAGCGTTGTGTTTGGATGCCAATAAGCAGGTAACATACAGCGACGGGGCCGCTTGTACCGGCTCTTCCGAGCGTTTCAAGCATGATATTGTTGGCCTTGAGTCTGGCTTGGCTGCCGTCTTGGCCATGCGGCCGGTAGCTTTTACTTACAATGAAGATATTGGCGTTAAAGGCCGTCAGATTGGTTTTATCGCCGAAGAGGTGGAGCTTGTCGACCCCCGCTTGGTTGCTTTCGACACGAGCGGCCGCCCAGCGAACGTTAAGTATGCCAACTTCACCGCCATGCTCGCGAAGGCCATTCAGGAGTTGAGCGCCAAGGTGGATGCTATCTCCGCGCGAGTTGGTGGTGGGCTTGCTACGGCCACCAACCGCCTTGCCGAGATTTTTGCCGGAAAGGTTGAGGCCGACCTTGTTTACGCTCGCTCAGCGCTCGAGGTCGGCACGGCCACCACTCCCGTGGGTGTTACTCTCTACGACGAACTCACGGGCGAGCCGACATGCTTGACCATTTACGACAATGCTCCCAAAGTGACGGCAGGGGCTTGCAAGGCCGGAGAGGCACGAGGCACGAGTCACGAGTCACGAGAAGAAGGCCGCTCACAGGAAGTCGAGCACGCCTCCTCTCCAAACTCCAAACTACAAACTACAAACTCTGACTCTGACTCTGACACCGAGCCCCCCGTCATCACCTTAAGCGGCAACGACCCCGCCACTATCAAGCAGGGCGACACCTTCCTTGACCCGGGGGCTACTGTCACGGACGACAAGGATGACAATCTTGGTATCAAAGTAGGAGGAGACACGGTAGACACTAAAACCCCCGGCACCTACACCATCACCCACAACGCCACTGACGCCGCCGGTAATAAGGCCAAGGAGGTGACGCGGACGGTAGTGGTAGAAGAGAACGACACCTTCACGAAGACGACGGAGGAGGAGACCAACGAGTCGGAGCCGGTGAACGAGACAAATGGTACGAGCTAATCTAAATGTCATGTCTCCCTTAGTGACCTCTAAGTTTCTGCAACTTACTACGCTCTCTCTGCTTGTAGCAGTTTTATTTTCTCCACAAACAGCCTCCGCCTCTTCGCCGTTTACCATCACCCTCGAGTCAAGCTTTGGCTCGCAGTCAATCGCGGCGGGGACAAAAAGGGTCGCTATGGCTCGCTATCGGATTGCCTCAGAAAGCAAAGGAGTTTTTTTGTTGTCGACTTTGGCGCTAACACGGGCGGGAGAGGCAGACGGGTTGGAGCGCTGTGAAATGGTCGGGGCGGGAAGAACAGAAGCTGTTCCCGAGGGGTCGGACGAGCAAACAGAGAGAGTCATTGTGTCTTTTGCTCCACCACTTGAGGTGCGAGAATCAAGCGAGCTCGCCCTACTTTGTGATATATCTGAAGACTCGGTAGGTAAAAGTTACACCTGGGGGCTGGCTCTCGACGCTCCGGAGGTGCTGATTTCAGAAGAGTTTGGCGCAATCACTCCGACTGTTACTTTAGCGCGTCGTCCCAACGGTAAACCCGGGGCAAACGGACAGACCTTTAGCGTCGTGGTGGCAGACATATCTTTAAATGCCGCCGCCATCTCTGCTCTTGTGGGAGAAAGCAGTGCGCCACTTCTCCCGGGCGAAGAAGCTGTTCAGGAAGTACTCATAAAGAATGATGGGGGAGTCACCTGGCCGGCGGGAGTGTACCGTCTTTTGCCCGACCCGAGTACGGACGCGTCGCTTTGGAGTGATGATAGTGAGGCTGGCCTCCCAGTCTCGCTGGCGCCCGGAGAGAGTCATGTGGTTAACATCCGTCTTCGTGCGCCCGCCGACCCCAGAGAGCACAAGCTTGGCTGGGTGGTTGCTCTTAATGAAGCAGATAAGCTTGGTGGCTTAAGAGAGCAGTCCGGTGGTACCATTGTCCAAACTTCACAGACGACGCGACGCACTGTTGCCTCGCCTCCACAAAAGGAGAGTATTATAAAACGCATTGTTGCCGCGCTCACCCCGCAAAAGGCTCCAGAAAGAGAACCGTCGTCTTTAGGCGGAGAAGGAGATGGGTCGCCCTCGGGCGGATTAGAGTCCGCGGAGCTTGCGCCAGGCACTTCGGGTACTGTGGAAAGGTCGAGCTCTCCTATCTCTGCCTCGAGCGCCACTACCGGCGACGAAGCACCGTCGCTTTCTCGAGTAGGAGAGCAGTCCGAAGGGCGGGTAGGATATGAGCTTTCCAACGTAGACCTACAAGGGGTTAACCTTAATGAATCAAGTGTTTCCTCCGTCTCCTCGGATGAGGTTGCTCTCGATAGTGTGAAGAGCGCGGAGAGTGTGAGCACCATAGATAATATAGAAACTGCCCCCGACAGCGATCCTGTGGTAGCAGGAGAAGGCAACTATCAAGATAAAGAGAAAGACAGCTTTAATCCAATTGTGATTGCGGAAGAGATTCTTCAAAAGATTCTTTCGCTGTTTCAAAATAAGCAGGTTGATTATCCGGCTCTTAAAGCCGAAGCGAGGCGTCTTTCTGGGCAACTGTCCGCCATGGCTCTCAAAGACAAAAATGACACACTCGCCAAGACCCCGATTACGGTGGCTTTCCCCGGCGGCTCGATTATCATTGAGTTTGAAGAAAACTCCTTTGTCGTCGACGCGCGCGTCTCGATAGAAGTAAAAGATCCCGAGGAGATTAGCCGGATTCTGGCCGAGACCCCGCTTCCTGGTGGCTATGGTGTCTTGGGACAAGTCCTGCTCGGTGAGTTCCAGGTCTTACCCTACGATGAAGTAAAAGACGTTTTCCTCGCTCACCCAGTTAAGGTCTCTTTCGTTTTTAATGACCCAGAGCTCTCCGGTTTTTTCTGGGAGCAGGAAAGCCTGGGTGTCTATCGTTTGGCTGAAGACGGCAAATGGCGACCCGTAACTGGAAGCGAGGTCTTAGTTTACTCCAAAAATAGTATAGTGGTGGGCGCTTTTCCAAACGTAAACGAACTTGGTGTATTAGCCCTCGTGGGCAAGTTTAATCCTCCGCCCTTACCACAAGAGGGAAGTGCTCCCCGTGCCTTAGGTAGCGTAACTGCACAAGCGGAAAATGAGGCGAAGAAAAAAAAGAATACGCGCCAGGGAGTCGATGGTTTTTTGCAAGCGTCCGTGTGCTCGTACTTTAGGTTTTTTGGCTGGCCATCAGGATCTCGATGTGCGCCGTAAGGTGTGGATAAGAGGTTTTGTGATGAGCGTCACGTGACGTATACTGACGTTGCTTGTTCTTAGTTTTCGCTTCGGTTGGGCCGTTGGAGGCGAAGGAGCGAGCGAAGCGTATTTTTTTATCAAACACTTAATAGCTAGACATCGTCATTTCTGGCAACATTTAACATGCTCAATAAAAAAAGGTTCTTATTCTTGTTTATTTTCGGAGCTATTATTTTGGCCCCAAGCGCCGTTCCTCAATACGTGGCCGCAAGTACGACTCATATTGCGAACACAAGCAATCTTTCAATAGAGTTGCGCCACAGGCGCAATGAGGAGGTCTACTTACTCCAGCGGGTACTAGCTAGTAAAAACCTTCTTACAGAAAGCCAGCTTCAGGGTGGAGAAGGATTCTTTGGGGGACAAACAGAGACTGCCCTGAAAAAATTTCAGCAAAATCTTCGTTACGATGAGACGACCCTGTGTGTTGGCATGGGGTTAGGTTACGTGCAAGCAAATGGTCGCCTGGGTGCGTGCGATAGATATTTGGTGAACGGGTACGCACGGAGTAGGGGAATTGTCGCCGACTTCAACACTTTACCACCCGCGAGTCTGGTCCTTTCAGGAGTGTGGGAGCGTGGTGTCCGCCCCATAACGCCTCTTCAAGATGGCTCATATAGCCTGCGTACTGGTGCCATGTTTGAAATACTGCTTACGGCAGAAAACAACAACACTCTCTACCCCGCATTTCGCTACTGGCAAGTTTCGGGAGCTCATGATGCAGAGACCGCGAGCACCATGAGCCCTGCCGCCGGTACTTCCGCGACCTTGCATGTGAACTCCACCGCCTTGGAGACATCCACTTATGTTGCCGTTCCACCCGCAAGCGACCCCATTCGCACGGTGGTGTTCGAGCTTTATGATGCTGACAGGCACTCTCTTGTGCCTCCAGTCTACTTCGCCGTCAAGCTTGTCCGCGAGGGAGCGGGAGCCGTGCCTACCGTTACAGCCAATCCTGCCTGGGTTCAGCTACCGGCCAACGGAGAGCCGGCCCGCACCAATCTTACCTGGACGAACACCGGCACTCCCGCAAGCTGTCGCGTGGTCGGCATCAATCCCCAAGGAGGGGTGATACTAAGTACCACGGCGGCAACTCTAGCGAACGGCGCCTCTGGCAATAGTAGCTTGGTCTCCTTATCTCAAGTGGGCACATATAGTTTTAATGTCACCTGTAACAATCTCCACAACACGGGTCAAGTCAGCAACACTACCCAAGTTCAAGTGGCTCCTTCTGCCACCGGTGGCGACGTCGGGGGCGATGATGAAGACAGTGTAGGCGAAGAAGGTGATGAAAACGACAACAGACTTACTGCAACTGTGACCGCGAGCGCCTCCGCCGCCAACTATCCGGCCACAAACGCTGGGGATGGCAACGAGAGCACCTGGTGGATTGCAAACAAGTCGGTGGATGATGCGAACAATAACGCATGGATAAAGCTTGATTTTGGTGCCCCGCGCTTGATCACTGCGGTAAAATGGAAAGGAATAGCCTGGGACCCCGGCTCGTACCCGGCCGCCTCTCCTTCTGTGTATGCAATTCAGGTTTCTGCAGACAACTCGACGTGGACGACCATATACTCAACCCCGCCTAGTATGGTCAACTACGTCACACCGGTTCATCTGGGAGAATACACGTGGACCGCAAGCAACGTTCCGCTGGCCGCGACAAACGCCCGCTATGTGCGTTTGAGTACCACTCGCGTAAATGACGGCTCGGGTTGGTCGCTCGGCTTGAAGGAGTTCTGGGCGGAGGGGAGTACTGCTGTGGGAGAGTCCAGCTCGGCTCAATTCCCATCCTTCTCTCTCAACGCGACCAACCAGGATAACGGGCAAAACCGGGGCGCCATTGTCACTATCAGTAGCGCGAGCAGTCTCAATGGTAATGGCTTGGTCGTGCTTCGAGCATCAAACGTTGCCGGCCTGCCGATCACCCCACCCTCAACCTTACCAAACTTTTGTACTACGAGCACTGGCCTTTGTCGCGCTTATCACCTCGGCTCTATCAGTGGCAATCAAACCTCCACGCAATTCTTTAATAGTAGTCTCCCCGCTAATACCGACTACGCATACGGGGCTTGGCTCTATACTGGCTCGGGAAACAGCATCAACTATTCCGCTCGTGTTACAGATACGGTGCATACCACAGGTAGTAATGCCGCTATCACCATAGCAAAAGCGGGAGGGGTGCAGATCGCTGCGGGCAGCGTGACCGCCCCCGCCACCGCCTTCGAAGACTATCAGTTCACCGCTAACACCGAGCGTATTGAAATTGATTTTAGCTATAGTGACATGCCTGAACCCAGAAGACTGTACTTTACCAGAGACGGCCAATCAGTTGGTTTTGCTACTAGTTTGAATGGCAGTGGCGCGGCAAAGTACAAGATTTCACTTAGCCCAAAAATGGCCGAAGGAGCGAGCGCCACTATCGTGGCTACAGTAAAGACAAGTAGCGGTGGAGCCGTCACCCCGGAGATATCACAGACCTTTACGGTCACTAAGGCGGCTGCTCCTGCCGCAAACCCTGGGGTGCTCGCGACACCGGTCGTTTCGGCCGAACTGAACGGCACCACCCTCACCCTTTCCTGGCCTCATGTAGGAGGGGCAAGTAAGTACGACATTCGTTATAACGGAGCAGCGAACAATCTAATCGCTGTTGGTGACATCGGCAGTACAGTAACCCCTGCCTGGCATCAGCTCTCCTTGCACTATGATGACTACGGTACCGGGAGTATTCGCAGTAAAACTTTTACCAATCTGGTCCCTGGTAAACGCTACGTATTCCATGTTTTCGCTATTTCAAACAATGCCGATGTGTCAAATTCTGGAAACAGGCAGGTGGTAGTAGAAGTGCCCGCAACGGGGACCACTCAACCTTCTGTCTCTATCTCCATGCCAGCGGGCAAGACCCAGTGGACATACGATGAGCTCGCGATCAGCAGTGGCGAGAGATACTTACCCGTGCAGGTCACCGCGGCCAACCTCGGCACCGACCTAAAGCTCTTCGGTATCACTGTGAACGGCTTCTCTGAAACGGTGCTACCGGCGGTTGCAGATCAGGCTGTAAGTGAAACGACATCTGCCACTCACAACGTCACCGCAAAAGTGCGTATCGCTAAGGGGTCTGGTCGTCTTCCCGCGAACGGGGTTGGCACACTTACCCTGAGAGCCAAATTCGTTAAAAACGGAGTGACGTTTGTGGAGTCCGCACCGCTCACGGTGAACTTTGTGGCGGCTGGAAATCCCCCCGCGAAACCCGTCACCTTCAGTGGCGAACCGATCGTGTATGTGGCGCAAGAGGGACCAATTTGGATGCAGTGTAAAACCGACAGTCTCAACGACAGCGGTAACATTGAAGTTTTCAGCACCGACGCAAGCGGCGCGCAGCTCCCCTCACCGGCAAAGACGAGTGTAAGCTGGCGGTCCGGCAATACTTACGCATTCTACCTTTTCGGTAAGTCTTATAGCAGTAATATATCGTCAGACCCCAACTACTACGGTGTTGCCAGAAATTTCAGTTGTCGCGATAAGAATAATGCAAGCACTGTTCGCACGGTAACGCGTGTCTGCAACGCCGGTGCCGGTACCAATACCATTCGCCCTCAGACCACCTGTGCGGCCGGGCAACTTGGCGGGACTTCAGCCTCTCCCTCCTTCACCATAGCAAAAGCGGGAGGGGTGCAGATCGCTGCGGGCAGCGTGACCGCCCCCGCCACCGCCTTCGAAGACTATCAGTTCACCGCTAACACCGAGCGTATTGAAATTGATTTTAGCTATAGTGACATGCCTGAACCCAGAAGACTGTACTTTACCAGAGACGGCCAATCAGTTGGTTTTGCTACTAGTTTGAATGGCAGTGGCGCGGCAAAGTACAAGATTTCACTTAGCCCAAAAATGGCCGAAGGAGCGAGCGCCACTATCGTGGCTACAGTAAAGACAAGCTCTGGCGGTACGGTCACTCCAGAGATAGTGCAGACATTTACTGTGACAAAAGGTGCCACAGTTCCAGCCGCACCCCCATCGCCGACACTTACCTTAGCCCCAACGGGCGGGCCGGGTACGGGCAACACCGGGGCAACTGTTACTGTTCAGGCTACATCGGGCGAGAGCTTGAGTGGTAAAGGAGTATTAGTTCTTCGGGCCGGCACAGTGAGTGCTTTGCCTCAAAATCCGCCCGCTCCCACTTCTATCCCGTCCTCGTGTCAGGGTTCCACCACCGAGTTGTGTAGTGTAACCAACAACACGGTGGAATTGTCAGAATATACAGTAAGCCAGACGGCTCTAAGTTCGGACACCACCTACCACTACGCCGCCTGGATTTTCACGGAAGGCGGGTCTTCCCGAGTCTATTCAATGCGCGCCGCCAATTCTGTGATAACTCGGTCTGCGACTAACTCGGCTGATGGAGATAATGCCTGTAGCGCGTCCGGAGTGCTTCTACAGGGCTTCGAGACGACCTCTGCGGGTGCTAATGCCAGAGAAACACAGGCTGGCTTAGTGAAGTGTGGCAGTGGCAGCGGCAAGCTCGTTTATCCCATTAAGACATCTTCTTGGGATAACCGATACATAGGTCTCGGTACTGCCAATTGGAGCGCATATCGCTATCTTGAGTTTTGGATGTATGCAGATTCCAACAATCCGGACTCGACAGTCCCTCAGCTTAAAATGACCGGTGTTTATAGTGGAAATACATCGGGGGCGTTTAATGGAACTAGTGGAATCTTCGAGAACCGTAGTTACGCCCCCGGCCTTGTTAAGGGACAGTGGAAGAAGGTAAGCATCGACCTAGCAGAATACACAAGCAGGTCTGATGTGTCGTCGATCAACTTCTACTTCTACTATCCTTGGTCCTCAAATGGTGCGCACGCCTACTACATTGACGACATAAGGCTCACCAATACCCAGACTGCTTCATCAGCCTCTAGCGGCGGAAGCCAATTCGCCTCCATCGCTGCCATATTAGAATCAATGCGCGGGGTGTTGCGGGGACTCTTCCAGTCTCTCTAGCTTTGTTTGTGAAGTAGTCTCCCTCTAGCCCGGAAGACATGGGGAATGCTAGTTTCATAGCCCGCGATACTTAGTGTTGAAAAGGCCCCTGTATGCGTCGGTCTTTTCACTTTAAAGATATCCTACCCGGTAAGATTTCCGTATCTCTGCCGTCTACTTATTCACTCAATCTAGTTAGACCATAATGTAATGGCTGGAAAGGCCGCTCAAAAACATCATAGAACCCCATGTCTTTTCGTCGGCGGAGTTGGCGAAGGGGGGCAACTCGGTGGTGCGGGAGATAAAACGGACAGGGGAGAGGATTCTGTAAGAGTTGCTCTCCATTGCGACGGCTGCCGTGTTCTTAATAGCTCAAATTAAAACATCAGTGTAGTAGCTCTGCTCCTCCGGTGCGTCGGTTAGTTTCTAAGATATCATATTTCAGAGCCACAAGCTTGTCGTGCAGAACTTTTGGATTAAGCATTGCATG
>Ga0210057_1000471_pt1 | contig 66969 bp, 80 predicted proteins | sample CryGeyCG2114_010_2_FD_183968 | JGI IMG/M metagenome (GOLD analysis project Ga0210057, IMG submission 183968) | Groundwater microbial communities from aquifer - Crystal Geyser CG10_big_fil_rev_8/21/14_0.10 (SPAdes) (version 2) | ecosystem: Environmental > Aquatic > Deep subsurface > Groundwater ...
AATAAAAGACCCGGGTATTTTACTTAAAACATTACAAGATTCATTAGAACATCTATAGACCTCTACATTATTAGAGTTAATAGTTGTCCAATCCATATTTGTATTAAATTTTGCACCAACTGTTGCATTAACACATGCTGTAGTACATCCATCTGGCCATTTAGAAACAATGCGAGGATCTGCAAAATTAACTACCAACGTTCCTTTTGAGCTTATGCCATAGTCTGGCATACTTACAGTTACCAATGCTGGATCATTAGGAGGTGTCTCGCTTGTTGTATTAATAACTACAGTTTCTCCTTTAGCTGGTGGTAAAATGTCTGCATTGGAAGGTTTAGATGATGACCAATTGTATGCATAGGTGCTACCATTTATTACAATACATTGATCTTCTTTTGCTCTTACTGAAGAGCTATAGTCTATAGATTCCAGCTCTTCAGAAACATATGTTAACGGAGAAACTCCAACTCTACCAACCTGACATTCTTCTGTACTATCTTTTGTTTTAAATTCATAACAATATCCTAAACCAACTCCACAATCTACCCTTTCTTCCATATTAGCTCCAAAAAATTGCTCTGCAATATCTGTAGTTAATTCAACCCTATATTTAGTATTTTGTATAAATCCACCCGTTGGATATAATTGTATGCCCTCTGTATTAGCATCGGCTACATAAGTAGGTTTATTCAACGGTCCACTACTAACAGAAATTTTTTCTTTTGTTTTACATTCATCTGGAGAGGTACCTGTACATCTATAAAGAGAAATGGAATCGGTTGGCAAACCGCCAAATCTAACACTATTATCATCTAACATAACATCAAAACGAAAATCTATAATTGCATTTACACAAACTGTATTTCCACCTGGTCTCATATTCCATGGAGATGGACTTGGATTTAAAGAATCTTCTAGGCCAGAACACTCCTCAATAACATGAGGTATTGTAGGGATAACTCCTGTACTTATTATCCAAGCATAAGCACTTTCTTTAGGTCCAGCAGTACAAACATCTGTTGCAGAAATACAAGAACTTCCACAGCACTGTTCACTAACTCCACAAATATTTGGCGTTTGACTACAATCAGAAACTGTAAAATTAACACTATTACTTTTTACTCCACTTGTAGATATTATAACGGGACCAGTGCTAACCCCAGCGGGAACTGCTGTATTAACTAATGTAGACCCCCATCCAAAAACAGAAGCATTTACATTATTATAAAATGATATTGTCCCAGCACTACCAAATCTTTCTCCTTGTATTTGTACAGGAGTTCCTATTGGACCATTATTAGGTGATAAGCCACAAATACCAGGACTAGGAGTGTTGTTATTTATAGAAAAATCTATTTTATTACTTGCTAAACCATCTAACCTTTCTATAACTATTGAGGTTATTTGATTAACAGTAGAAGTATTGTCAGTAAAAGTTTTTGGAACTTTAACTGTAATGTTATTGTCGTGCCAAAAATTTATCGTACAAGATGCTGGAAAATTTGTATCAGCATTTGCAATTCTGCCAGCACTACCTTCAAAAATTACCTTACCAGCAGAATCTCCAAAGTCAGATCCAAAAATAGTAATATACTCAGCTGGAGGTCCTGTATTTGGATCTACATAATTTATAACTGGAGTTGTATTTGCTGTATTTGATAATAAATCAAAAATTACAGGATTACTTACTACTCCTCCAACAGAAACTTGCACAGAATTTTTACCAGCTGATAAAACTGGAACTAATACATTTATATTTGTATTATTCCAAGATTGAGTACCAGCAACAACGCCTCCAAATTGAACAAAATTTGCTCCCTTGCTATTACCAAAATTAATACCATTAATTGCAAATACACTTCCTTTCTTGCCTTGCGTAGGATTTAACTGACATATACCAGGACGAACTGTTGTATTGACAAGATAATCTGTTATTAATGGCCCTCTCACATCATTAGTTGCATCATCACCTAAGGCTGTACTAATTTTGATAGGACCAGAAACTGCGGAAGCTGGAACAACAGCAACAATATAATTATCCGTCCAAGAAACAGAACAAGGAGCAAGAGAAGCGGTAACATCATCAGCTGATTCAGTGCCACCCAAAAATGTTACCGTTCCTGGACTAGTACCAAAATATTTTCCTTGAATTGTTATATAAGTGCCAGGTGCACCATCTAAGGGAGAAACTCCTAAAATCATAGGACTATTAACACAAATTCCACCAACACAAGAATTAGAAGCACATTCATTATTTTGAGTACAAACCTGTCCAGAACAAGTACCACAATCAGATCCACCACAATCTAGACCAGTCTCATCAAAATCTTCTACACCATTAAAACAATGAGCTGCTCTCAAAACAACATTTATACTAGGAGAATCAGCAGAATTACTATCAACATCATAAGTAGAAACTTTTAAGCTATGATTACCTAGGTTTAATCCTGTTGTATTCCATGGTCCAGTTGCATCAAACATTAAAGGATTTGGACCAGCTGGAACATCAGAATTATATGCAAGTGTAGAATTGTCCGCAAAAAATTCTACTAAAGAAATCCCCGCATCATCTACCGCTCTTGCAGTTACATTTACAATAGAATCAACTGAAACAGAACTTCCCAGATCTGGATAAGTGATTTCTACGCTAGGTGGTGCCACATCTATAAGATCTCCGGTTCTAAAACTAGCAGAACAACTTGGCGCAAAGCCACCACAAGATAAACTTAAGCCTCCAGTATCTTTTAAATTAGAATTAATATTTATAGTATAATCAGTATTTGCTTCAAAACAATTTAATGTTGTATTTGGTAGTGGACATGATGCTGATGGAACAAACTCTATTCTTGTTCCATTAACATTAAAATTACCGGCAACTAAACTATTGTCACTAACTTTAATAATTTGTACATTAACATTATTAACTGTTGCACTATCAACACTATGATTAAAAGACATCCTAACAACAACATTTCTGATTGGTACACTACCTTTTGGTGAAATACCTTTTAATATAAAACTGTTACCTGGTAATCCCCCTCCTCCAGGACCTCCAGCCTCACCACCAGAAATATTAGATCCTGTAGCTTTTTCTAAAGAAGTAATAACAAATTGAGTAATAGCAAATGCTGATAATATAATAGCTAAACCTATTACAGCGCTTATAATTATTTTTTTTGCTTGAGCAACTTTATCTGCACTTCCAGCTGATGTCATCCATATAAAACCACCATATAAAATTAATATTAAAGCTATAACTCCTAATACAGAAAGAAATATTCTAACCACTTCTGCTATTATCTGTCCTAAGGATTTTTGTCCAAGTCCTGTTCCTGCTGCAAAATCGTTAAGTCCTAAATCACCTTGAGCAAAAACAACACTACCCATTGATAGCAAAGCAATAGATAATAATATTGTTATTAAAATTTTTTTATAACCTTTTTTCACAAAGTTATTTTTAATTTATATAATTATAGTAGGTAGGCATACCAAATACCTCTATTATGGTAAATACGTGCACTTTGTACTACTTAATGATCCATTGCAACAATATGGCTGTGCAGTAGTCGGATTACAACTGGGACCAGCTGACGGTACAAAACAATTTTGTCTTAAATCTTGTATCTTAGAATCCGCACCAGGATAAAACATGCTCTGTCCTGCTGGAGGATCTGGTGAAGGATAAAACTCAGCATGTTTTATAATAGCCTTAGTCTTAGTAGGTGTAGCACCTGATGTAACTACATTATTATTTGCATCAAGAACATCTGTATCTATATACCACCAAAAAGCATAATTAGGATCCGTAACGTTATGTGTAATTGTTAAATTTTGATTATTTAAAGTATATGCACTCATTAACTTACTAAAACGCAATTCTACTGGCTGATCTAAAGCAATATTAGACCCATTAATTCCAGGAGTAATTACTTCTACTTTTGGAGGAACTAAATCAATATCATTAGAAGTCTCAAAACTCCAACTCACATCATCTCCTTCTGTAGCCTTATCTCCTCCAACCCAACGATATGGAGATTTGCCACTTTGAGATGCTGGACCCTCTGCAACACTATCACTATTACCATCTAAAGAATTACCAGCTAAATCAACAACCCCATCATATGGAAATCCAGCGGATGCTGGTGGCAATGAGCCAACTGTTGCAGTTTTTACTAATATATCTAGAGCATTTACTCCAACCGCTCCACCAGGTAAGCAATATACATCCCCACCACAACTATTAACACCACATAAGCTATCTGTAACAAATTCTATAGTTTTAAAAGAGCTATTTATTTTATAGCTACCAGTTAAGGTAACTGCTCCTTGTTTAATTGTTATATTTTGAAATCCCCCACCTGCTAAATAATCACCACTTGCAGATGTTGGATCCAAAGGTTCTGAAAAATTAATCTGAACTACTGTATTTCTTGGATTTATTCCTTGTGCAGGTATAACACTGGTTATTGTAGGAGGAGTATTATCAACATTTGGCTCAACTTTAAACTCCCATACATAACCACTAGAAAAACTACCAGCAAAAGCATTAGTACCATCTACTTTTTTTAAATTACCTGTTAAAAAGGCAGTGTAAGAAACAGTCTCATTAGCATTACCTAGTAATTCTTCTGGTCTAAAGACAAAACTCTTTCTATCCGTAGTGAAAGAACCAAACATTGTTACTAAATCAACGTCTAATACATTATTAATATTGTTGTTATTTTCAATTAGAGTATTAGTTTTTACTAATTTTATAGAAGCCTTATTTACTTGGTCGTTTAAATTACCAAAAATACCATCATTGTTACTATCATTAATAATAATCTTTTCATCCATTGCTTCTTTAAAAATAACTGCTATTTTGGTGTTTCTTGGAACTAACTGCCCCCTACCAGGAACATGATTACCTACTATTCCAGCACCTAATGAACCAACCAATCCCGGAGATATAGATCCAGTTGATGTTTCTCCAAAATTGCCAGTAGTAGCTCTTTGCAAGCTAGTTATAATAAATTGGGTAATACCAAAAGAAGATAATATAATAACTAGACCTATTACTGCATTTGTTAAATTTTTCTTAGCAGAATTTATTTTATTTGGATCACCAGCAGAGCTCATCCACAACCATCCGCTATAAATAATTAAAACTAAAAATACTACACCAACTATAGATAAAAATACTTGCACTATTCTACCTATTATTACCCTTATATCTCCTCCTGCTAAATTAAGACCTCCTTCTTGCAATTTATTAAGTCCTAAATCAGGAGATTGGGCTAAAACACTTTTTGAAATAAAAAAAACTACTAACACAACTAGTGCAGGCATGACTACATTTAAGATTTTGTATAACCTATTTTTTTGCATGGGCTAAAGGCTATATATTTATATGTATATAATACCATAAATAAAAAACTGTGTATATTAAATACAATTAAAAATATGAGGATGTTAACTAGATTAAGTGTATTAATATTGTACCGTGCTCCAAGGAGAAAAATTTATATTATCAGAAACAGCATCTCCGGTAGTAGATGTGTTAGAAGTATAATAAGGACCAGATGCATCTCCCCAATAACTATTGGCCGCATTAAGTATAGTTGAGGTGGTTGTATAATAACTTAAACCAAAGTTTTGATTATTAATAAAATTATTTTGAGATAATTCTACTCTACTAATATCCTCCTCTATGCCCAATCCGCCAGTAGTGCCAGACCCTCGAGATAAGCCATTACAGATAAAAGAATTATTAAAAATTCTTGCGGCTGTATTTTTCTTAATATAGGTACCCCATAAGTCATTATGAGAAAAAATATTATTCATAATAATTGGCTGACTTAGAGCACGAGAATAAATACCAGAACCACTATAATAAACTTCGGAATAATTAATTGTTATATCAGCATTAGAGAGATTTAAAAATATTCCACCCTCTTTAGAATTAGATCCATCAATAGAACCACCGCCATAATATACCTGTAAATAATTAATAGCTATGGTGTGACCTGCTGAACTTTGTATTTTTAAAGATCCCCAGTCACCTGGAGCTGGATCTGTGTTGGATGTTTCTATAGAAGCTCCATGCTCATCATCTCTAAAGGTTGTAAAAATAACAGGATTATCTGGTGTACCATTTATTTCTAAGTCTCCATTTATAATTAAATCAATAGGAATGGAGTAACCGGATTGATTTCTCCATCTACCAAATTTTACTACTACACCAGCTTCTATAATTAATTTAGAAGTTGCCCTAACGGTCAATGGGTCGTCAATATAATAAGGATTTTTATCTGCTGTAAGAGTAACAGTTTGACCAGAATTAAATTGTGCCAAAGTAGTTTCTGTTAATACATCGGAGGCAAGTGATCTATTTACAGAACCAGATTTTTTTTCATGTGTTCCGTATTGTGGTAATGAACAAGCGACATCATCTGATCGTTCATAAATCTCTTCATCATCCTCTTCAGCATCTTCATCTTCATTATCTACTTCTGAAGTACTACTAGTCCCTTGTGGCGTTGAAGTTGTTATTATAAAATCATTAAAATTATTATCAGTATCTATAAAACTTAAACGAGATATACTCATACCATCTTCCGGATTTACTGTTGGTGTATTTTCAAAATCACTTACATCTCCATATCCAACCTTATCTATAATATTATCATTATCATCTTTTAAGATAATAGTATTATCTTTGGCAATTGAATAAGACTCTCCAGTATATGTCGTATCAGCAGTTGTGGTTGCGCTAAATTTTGACGTATCTTTTGTAATTATAAGAAAATAAGAGCTTGCTGATATTAAAGAGTTATCTGGAAAACTGGAGATAAGATTAGATTCATTACCTGATTTAGTTTTCTTGGTTAATTTCCAACCAGATAAATTAATTGTGGAAGTTGTTGTATTATATAACTCTATAAATTCATCTTTAGCAGAGCTACCAGATATTTGTATTTCATTAATTACAATAGTGCTACCGACCGTAGATGTGGTAAGTGTATTATTATCGTCTTCTGTAAAATCTTCCACTAATGACGTACTCGTAGCCATCTCTTCATTAGTAGAATCGTCCTCTGCTAATTCTACTGCCACTTCTTCAATATCTAAAGGAGAGCTATCAACTGTTGCATAAGAAGTTACAATATTATTTATAGGTGCATTATTATAAGAAATGATATTACCTTGATCGGTCTGCGATTCTTGTTCATCTTTTTTTTGAGAAAATAAACATCCTCTTTTAAAAAATTTTGCCTCCTCCTCTAAAGCTTTAAAATTTTGATAATATTTTGTATCTGGTGGCACGGTCATTATGTTTGCAAAACCAGAAGATACCATTTCTGCATTAACCAATACATTATTAATATAAATATAACGTAATAAACGATTATATTTATCTATCTCACTGATATCTTTTTTTAAAATAACCTCCTTACCTAAAACTAAACGTTCTAATTCTTGTTTTGCTTCTTCAAAACACTTTTTACCATATTCTGGAGTATTTATTCCAATCAACCTAACATCCTTACCATTATTAAGAGTTATTGTATCGCCATCAATAACACGGCTAACATATAATGATTGATTTTCTTGATTATTATTTTTAATATTTAAATTATCTTGCTCTACTTCATTAGAAATAGCTTGGGCAGTATTATCATTTTTTATTACTGGATTCTGGAGCAAATCTAGAATAATATTATTATCTTCTTCTTTTAATTTAATACTATTTTCTTTTTCTTCTATCTCTATTTTTTCTACGACTTCTTCTTCTAACGTTCCCGTTTCTTCTGCTATTCCTACGGGAACAGATGTCTCTTTATTAGTTAACTCGGTATTTTCACCCTCGCTGGTTTTAGCAGTCTGACTAAATAAATTACCTACAAATTTTGTAACTGGATTAAATAATTTTGATAATTTAACTAATTCTCCAAATGGAGAAAATACTCCATTGGTTTGTTTATTTGTTTCTATTTTTGCTGTTGGATGCTTTGCTTGTAATATTCTTCTTGTTTCTGCATCTTTAAAAAATAAATTAATTACTCCTGCTCCAGAAATTACAGCCTGACGACCTAATCGCTCAAAGTAGGCGGACATAATGCGATCATCATTAATAGTAAAATTATCAAATTTAATACCGGATCCATTATTTACAATTTGAGCTATAACAGCTATATAATCACTCCTTCCATCAAAAACATACCCCTCAACATAATCTACTCCATCTTTATTAACTAATTTATTTTTTATAATACTAGGAATTTTATAATTTATTATCGTATCCTCACTAAAAAAATTATCATGACTATATTTTGCATTTTTAGTTAAATAAAACTGTATAGCTAGTTCATTTAATGGTTTTAATCCTTCCTGCTTGGCTTTTTCTGCTAAATCTAATCCTTTAATATTGTTTTCTGTTATTTTTTTAACATAAATTTCATAAGGACTGCCCTTATCCCCTATTAAACCTGCATGAGTATCGCCCCTTGTATGATCTGGCACTGTCATATCTTCTACTAAGTGCAAAATATGTCCTAATGCATAAAAACTAGCTTCCATATCACCATCTACATAAGACTGCAAAGCCTTATGCCAGCTCTGATCACCACCATATCTGCCATAATCTCGTTGGGCAGAACCATTACTAACCCAATTATTTGCCGCTAAGGGAGTTCTGTTAGATATCGCCCACTTACTAAATGATGAAAGCATACCTTTATCTACATTGCCTAATTTATCAGCATCCCAGCCAGCACCAGTTTCTGGATTATAAAAATGATTAACCCATCTTGGAGGAGTATCTTCTGCAATGCTACCATTCATTAACCAGTTTATTTGCTCTTCTGTTAATTTTCTATCAAAATTATCATTATAAAATTGTGCTATCTCATAGGTTAGTGCAGGATGACCTGACTGAGAATTGTATGCTAAAACATTTTTGGGTATCAAAAAACTAATCATTATTATAATAAGTGAAATAATAAATATTTTCTTTCTTAATAAAAATATCAAATTTTTCATAATACTATAATAAAGATATTTTCCAAATATTATTAATTTTTTCGAATTCAATCTTTCTAGTATATTCTCCCGCTGGCAAATCAATATTAGTACCCAAAAAATCTATATTAGTATCTTTATCAATTTTTTCTTTATAAATAAATGTACTTATATTACCAATAGAATTATACGATATCCAATTTAGCATTATACCCTCTAATTCTTTTATATAAGAATTAATATCTGTATTTTTTAAAACTTCTAATCTTTTATCCCATTTATCTACCGTATAATACTTACTCGCTAATTCTAGGTCGCCTTTTCGTAAAGCATCTAAATACATATCAAAAGTTTCTTCTGGGGTACTACCCCCATAATTATCATCTATATTTTGTGGTTCAAAAAAACTAAGATATTCATTAATATTTCTATCTGCAACCCAACGAATATTAAAATATTTTACAGTGCCACCTAAAAAAGTCCCCAAGGCAAAGAAAAAAAATAACAAAACAATGATTTTAAATTTATTCATATTTATATCTTAATAAAATTACTAATAATAAGTTATGCTGCTTTTTTGTAGCGTACAGATTCTATTTTTTGCCTTACTCTTTGCTTTCTTTCTTCTAATAACTGTTCAGCATTTTTTACTTTTACCTGCTTTTTTCTTCTAAATTCTTCTGGCTTCAGTGGTGACTTTCCAACCCTTTCTTTTGGAGCTTCTTCTTTAATAGCCTTTAATATATTAAATTTTTCCATATTTTTTATATTTTTATTAAAATGGTAGCAATACTCTCCAAAATGATAAACCATTAATACCATAAATCTGGTCTATATATGATCCCCAGGTTATCCAAACCCAACCAAAAATAAAGCCAATAAAAAAAAGAAGTATTGCCTTCTTATTAAAGCTCATCTTTTCTATTTTTACATCTTCTAATATCGGGTCTGGTACTTTTACACTTATTTTATTGTTTTTCATACCAATAATATTTTTTTAATAATTTATTATGACTATATTTTATAATGCTACTATAATTATGTCAAAAAATACATATATCCAAATAAAAATACACCATTTTCATGATGTATTTTTATAAGTAATGCTATAAACTATAATTCTTCCTTAACAATCCTACTTACCAATCCCCCATCAGCATCTCCCTTTTCTTTCAATGCTGTCATAACAGCTTTCATAATAAGTCCAAAATTTTTATCTTCTGCATTTAGAACAACTTCTTTAACAACGCTACGAATATCTTCTTCACTTAGTTGCTCTGGCACATATTTTGATAAAACAGCAAGCTCTTCTTTATATTGATCTGCTAAATCACTCCTATCTCCAGATTCAAAGTCTACTATTGCATCCTTTATTTTTTTAATTTCTCTTTTTACTACGCCTAGAATATCTTCTTCAGTTAATTCATTAGGGCGTTTAGAGATTTCTTCATTTTTTATAGCAGATGACAACATTCTTAAGGATCTTAATTCTAGCTCTTTTTTTTCTTTCATTGCTGATTTTAGATCATTATTTATTTGTAGAAGCAACATAAATGTATTATTTTAACTTATTAAAATTAATCTTATTTTTTCTGCCTCTTTTTTTCAAGTCCTCTTCTTTTATTTTACCAGTTCTTAGCAAGTAACCAATTTTTCCTTTTATATTTTCTCTTTTTAATGCTGCTGATTTTTTCTTACTTTTATTCTCTGCCTCTGGCAAAAATCTGATCTTTTTTGCCTGTAACAATCTTCCGCTCATCTGAACACGATTATTAAAACGTCTCAGTAAAGATTCAAAACTTTCGCCTTTCTTTCTTTTTACTTCTGTCATAATTTTATACCTTTCAGATATACGTTCATAAAAACTTATGTTTTTTCTTGAACTTATTTAATTACAAATTTTTATTTATTATCTATACTATTTAGCTCAACTTCTTTTTCTTTTGCTATCCTTATCTTGTTGTGCAAATCTTCTCTAAACTTTTTCAAATTTAACTTTTCTTGAACTCCAGAATCCATATCTCTAAATATAATTTCTTGTTCTAACAATTCTTTTTGTCCAAGAATTAAAGTAAATCTTGCTTTTAACTTATTTGCATTTTCTAATTGCTGTTTCAAACTATCTTTAGTAAAGTTTTCTGCTACTATTAAACCATCTTTTCTTAACTCTTCAAATATAATCATAGCTTTCTTTTTTGCTTCCATTCCTAAATGAGCAACATAAACATCTGGACGAGTTTTTTGTGGTATTACCACACCCTCTTCTTTCATTCTTAAAATAACTCTTTCTAACCCCATACCAAAACCAGTTCCTGCAGTTGGCAAGCCACCTAAATCACTCACTAAATTATCATATCTTCCACCATTTAACAAGGATGACTGAGCTTTTACCTCTCCTAGTGGCCAAAACTCAAAAACAGTTTTTGTATAATAATCTAACCCTCTAACTAAAAATGGGTTTAGATTATAAGAAATATCTAATTCATCTAAAATTTCTAAAGTTTGCACAAAATGCTTTTTACAATCTTCATCTAGATAATCCACTATGTGTGGAGCAGCTTCTTTATATTCTTGGCACTGCTCTTCTTTACAATCTAATAAACGTAATGGATTTTTTGTTAATCTTTTTTTACAATTTTCACAAAGATTTTTACGTAACGGTTTATAATATTCAATCAGTGCTTCTTTAAATACTTCTCTACATGTAGCACATCCTAAGCTGTTAATCTCCAATGAAAAAGTTAACCCTAATTCCTTTAAAATATTATGACCGATTAATATCAGTTGTGCATCTGCAGCAGAACCAACAGCACCAAAAATCTCAAAACCTATTTGATGATGCTCTCTAAATCTACCTGCTTGAGGATTTTCATATCTAAACATTGGTTGATCATAGAAAAGTTTTACAGGTTGTGGAAGATTATGCATTCCATGATTAATATAACTTCTCGCAACTCCAGCAGTACCTTCAGGCCTCATTGTTACAGCATCCCCTCCCTTATCAACAAATTCAAACATTTCTTTTTCTATAATATCTGTATTTTTACCTAAACCCCTTTTGAATAAAGCTACAGATTCTAAAACCGGAGTTTCTATCATATCAAAACTATAATCACTAGCGATCTTATAAGCTTTTTCTCTAATAAAATCCCAATATGGCATGTCTATTGGCAAAATATCTTTAAAGCCTTTTAGAGTTTCTGGAGTTTCTAGTTTTTTCTTAACCGCTGACACAACTGGCTTTGTAGCTTTAGCTGTATCAGGCTTTCTTCCTCTTTTTTTAGGTAATGTCATGTTATCTTTTTTTAGTCTAGGCATATTAACTTGAAACTTGAAACTTGAAACTTGTAACGCTATTTATAAATTGCTCCGCAAGATAATTATAACGTTTTAGGCTTCAGGCTTCAGGTTTTACGATTTATTTATTGAATTAAATTATATTCTGGCTCATGAAAAATTTTAAACTTTCCTAATGGCCAACCTCTAAGCCACACTCTGCCAATAAGTAATTTATCTTGGACTGGTCCAAAGATACGAGAATCTAAACTAGACTCTCTATTATCTCCCATAAGAAAGTATTCATTTTCACCAATTTGAAATTTTTTATCAGCATATGTATTAACACTTGATGATAAATATTGACTTTCGTTTAAAAAATATCCTATATTAGAATCTTTATCATAAATTCTTACACGATTATCTTTAATTTCTACAGTTTCTCCTGGCAAACCAATGATTCTTTTTATAAAAAACTGACTCGGATCGTTGGGATATTTAAATACTATTATCTCTCCTCTTTCTGGCTCACGAAATCTATAACTAACCTCATCAATTATTAAATATTCATGATCATGGAAGTTTGGCTCCATAGATGCACCTTTAACATAAAATGGCTGAATCAGGAAATATCTGATAGGAATAATAATTGCTAAAGAAATCACTATAATATGTACTAGCTCTAAAATATACTTTAAGGCTGATTTTACATTAGTGTTCATAATTATATATTTAATATAAAGGTTAATTTAAAGCAATAATAATAGAAAGTACTGCTTTTTATATTTTTTTATTCTATATTGACAATAAATATAAAATATCACATTTTTAATAAAAAGGCAAGAGTCCATATTAGCTTAATTTAGCTAATATAAAAGCCTCTCTTAAAAAGCCAATACTTTATGCAAACTTTAAGTTTTTTAGCAAATACTAAAGATTGTCTGGTCTAAAGGCTGTAAATATAGCTTTTACATCTTCTTTATCTATTAAAGTTCTTTTTAAAATAGCTAAAAAATGAAGATTTTGCGTATTTTCACCAATTAACTCTAATAGCGAAGGTAAAGATACTAGACCCTCACTCTTTATAGTACTTACTCCTTTTGTTACTATTTCCTTACCAGATTTATAATTAGATGAATACTTGCTAAAACCCGTTGTTATAATGTCCCCTATACCTGCCAATCCAATAATTGAGTCAGGGTCTCTACCAAATAACTCCATAATAATCTTAGTTTCTCTTATAGTCTGAACTGTAAGCCAACCCTTAAAATTACCTCCCCATTCCAATCCAGAAGCAATACCTAAGCCCACAGAATATATATTCTTTAAAACACCAGCCAAAACAACAGATTTTATATCAAATGAATGCTCTAAATAAATATGAGGTCCATCAAATAATTTATCAAGATCAGCAAATACGGTAGAATCTTCTACTGCCACAACTCCCACTCCTCCGAGACCCTGTGCTATTTCTTCTGCCATCATTGGTCCGCCAATAAAAGCCACTTTTTGACCTTCTAATAATTCTTCTTCCAAAATCTGATTCACTGTTTTTAAACTCCCTGCTTCTATACCTTTGGACATCGATACTATAACGGTTTTTTTATTTAAATATTTTTTAATACCTTGTAAAGCACTCCTTAAAAACCAAGAAGGTATACATAAAAAAACAAAATCAGCAGAAGGTATAATATCTGCTATATTTTTTTGATTTTCTACAAGACCAGGGGCTTGATCCCACAATTCTACATTAGCATTATTTTTTAAAACTTGTGCCATTACAGAACCTAGTCTTCCAGCTCCTAAAACTACAATATTCATCATATTATTTTATTTCCTCCCGTGCTTTTTTTAATGCCATAGCATAAAAATTAAAATCATCTAAAAGGCTTTGAATTTTTTTATCAAAACTCTTATCTTTTATATTACCACTTTTTGTAAATAAAGTTTCTACATTAGCAAAATACAAAGCCTGTCTTATAGCTATAAGACGCAACTCAGAAAAATATAAACGTAGGGCTTCTATAACTCTAGCTCCGCCAAAACCTCCAGAAGAAACTCCACATATTGCTACTGGCTTTCTTTCGTATTCCTTAAAAATACCATCCATAAAAATTTTTAACTCTCCTGGATAACCATGATTATATTCTGGAGAAACAACAATCAAACCATCTGCCTGTAACATGGTCTTTGACCAAGATTTTGTTTTGGAGCTTTTTACCCAAGAAGGTATTGTTGCTGTCGTAGATAAAAACCTTACATCAATTAACTGTGTTTTATATCCATATTTTTTTACCTTTTCTAAAATATATTTAGCAACATGCTCTGATTGTCTGTCTTTTCTACCAGTGCCCAAAAGTACTGGAATAAATAAATCTTCTTTTTTCATAATTATTGTTTATTTCTCATATTCTCACATTCTTAAGAATATGAGAATATTAATATATAAAAATATTAATGTTTATTACTTCTTCTTAATAATCAATATTCCTGCAATCTGGGTTATTAGTACTCCTAAAAATATAATAAATATATAAATAGCTAATAAATCCGAAAGGGATAATAATATCTTACCTCTAAATGTAGATAAAATAAATATACTGTACCAAGAAACAAAAGAAATACCAGCCATTGTAAAAGCATTTTTTCTTGTATTAACTATATCTTTAGATATTTTTTTGTCATCCATAACAAATGATAAACTTACTAATTTTGGCGCTAAATAAAGATTTAAAAATCCACCATTTACTATTATTATAGACATTATTATCATTCTAGCTATAAATATATCAGATAATGGTGTTGAAATATTTAATAAATATAAATCTATTCCACTAATAATTATAATTGCTAAGCCTAACCATATGATTTGAGAAAAAAATCTTAATATCTTGTTCTCTTTCATTGTTAATTTAAAATCTGCTAAAAACTTGAAAAATAATAAATCTGTAAAACTTGCTCCAGCTATTCCAATAATTAAACCTAATGCATAAATAGTGACAACCGTACCATAATAACTTTCTATAATAGGCAAAAAAGACATCTTGCTCATCAACAAAGAAATAGTAAAAATAAATATAGAACAAATAGCAGAAATAAGACACCAGGTACACCATTGTTTGATAGCAAATAACTGTATAAATACAAGATAGATAGAAAAAAGAAAACCAATAGCAGAAAAGGTTAGTAGAAAAAATGACAAATTAATATCAATAATTTGTGGAAATATAAGAAAAAATAAATATCCTAAAACAATTACTAAATAATAAAGCGTGCCCATTACCTCTAAAGGTATGCCGAAAAATTTTGCGTATTCACTATGTATTACAGCATCACAATCTGCCCCTAATGGACAGACGAGCTGTGATCCATTTCTCTTTTTTTTACCAATATATATAGATAAAGATAAGCCAATGAGTCCAGCAATAATTATAACAATGTAGTACAAAATATTATTCATATTTTTTTATTATATCACAAAATAATATCGAAAACTAAATTAAAATTAATCAAAAAATGCTTTTATTTTATTTAAAGCATTTTTTAATAGTAGCTATGTTTTTTTTATCAGGACCTTCATTACCATATCCTGGAACCTCTAACAACCAAGGCAACTTATTAAGTTGTGAATTTTTTGCTAAATTTTTAAAAGCAGTAAGTCCTATATACCCTTCTCCAATATTTTCATGCCTATCATGATTAGATGCATACTTTGTTTTAGAATCATTAACATGCAAAACACAGAGATTATTAATACCAAAAGCTTTATCTATTTTTTTTACAAACTCTTTAATTTCTTTAGTGCTATATTCTTTAATTTCTCCGGATTCAAATGCATGAGCCGTATCAATACAAACTCCGAGACGACCTGATTTTACTTTTTTAAATAAAATACCTATCTCTTCGACAGTATTGCCTATCTTTGCACCACCACCTGCGGTATTTTCCATAATTAATTTGGAGCTACCTTTTACATTGGTTAAAACTTTTTTTATTCCATCTACTACGTTTTTATAAGCTTCTACTTTAGGTAATTCTTTACCAGATCCAATATGAAAAATTAGACCATCTGCCCCGATTAGGTTGGCAATCTGAAAATGAAGGCTTAGATTTTTTACAGACTTTTCTCTCAAACTTTTTTCCGGACTTGCTAAATTAACTAGATAAGCCGCATGAAGATAAACAGAATTGATTTTACTATTCTTTAATACTTGTTTATATTTTTCTACATCCTTGTCTTCAGGTAGTCGAGAAAACCACTGACGAGGCGATGCACCAAAAATTTGCATTGCAGTACAACCTAATACTTCAGCTCTTTCAACAGCTTTATATAATCCCCCTTGTGTAGAAACGTGTGCTCCTATATTCATATTATTATATTATATCAATAAAAATACTTAAATCAAGTTGTTACATAATAAAAAAATCCCCGAAGGGATTCTGCCTATATACTACAAAGATTTACCAATTCTCTTAAAGCTTCTGACATTTTATGTTTATAAATATCTACAGCATTTAGATTGCCTTTATGCTCAATCTTTGCCAAACCAACATCACAAATAAATGTAAATGGAAAAAACCTAATCTTACTTCCATTAGCATTAAATACAGCAGTAACAAAAGCTTCTGGAGCCATACTCATGCTAGAGATTACACCACCAGAGCCAAACTGAAATTTCTTTTCATATCTGCTCCCTGGAAAATTTGGACCTCTGACATATACTAGTCCACCTCTAAAAGTATTAAGATGTCCCCAACAACAGGCCTTTTCAACTAATTGCAAATTTTCTTCAACAATTACATCATCTAACGTTACAAATTCTGGACCCATATTTGGCATACCCTCGCCTAAAAAAGTCATAAACCCATCTACAATACCAATATCTCCAACCTTTGGTTTGTATTTAAATATAGAACCAACTTTTTGCCAAAAACCAACAGGTGTAAGCCCACCTCCAATATTAGATACAATCAGATTTGTAACTCCAAGTTCAAAAAGCACTCCCAAATATATACGCATCAACTCTACAAGCTTTAACTGATCATGACTTTCATACATGTGTAATCTAGCAGTTGATAAAATCGGAATATTACCTAGATGAGTAAAAGTAAAACTTTTATCATGACCTTTTATTTGCTGAAGTTCGTTCACAAATTTAAAAGCACTGAGCTGAGACCAAGGCACTCTATCTACCACTTCTAATCCATGAAAAAATGGTTCATCCAAACCACTACCCAAGATAATGCCAATTTTAGCTTCCGGTCTATACCCTAAATATTCACAAATCTCTAATACTGTCTGATTTATTTTATTTTGTAATACAGTCACGCTAACCTCCTTAAAATAAAAAGAACATATAATGATTTAATCATAAAAACTAATAAAAAACAACCATTAGTAAGCTTTTTGACTAAATCATCATTTTACCCTATAATAATGGAAGGATATGGAAAAAATAGACCTACTCAAATTTAAAAAACAAAGTCATAGAAAAAAGAAGATAGTCGGGGTAATTTTGACTATCATTTTTTTGATTGCAGGTACATCTTATCTATCCTTTTTAATCTTTTATTTACCAAAAGAAGTTAATCTAAATAGCTCATTTTTTCAGGGATTATCACACCTAATGTTAGCCAATGAAAAACAAATAGCTAAAGAAAAAGATGTTATTAATATTTTGATTCTTGGCATGGGTGGCTTAGGACACGAAGGCCCATATTTAACAGATACCATACTTATAGCGTCTATAAATAAAAAAGATGAAAAGGCAGCGATGATATCAATACCTAGAGACCTATTTGTTGACACAAAGCTTTATGGAAAGAAAAAAATCAATGCTATTAACTCTTATGCAGAGGTTAACAAAGCAAATAGCGGTCCAGAATATACCGCTACAATATTAGAGGAGATACTGGATATAAAAATAGACTATTATATTAGATTTGATTTTGAAGGATTTAAAAAAGCTATAGATATTATCGATGGTATAAACATAAATGTACCGAGAACTTTTACAGATCCATTGTTTCCTCTTACAAAAATTACTGCAAATTCATCTCAAACAACAACAGTAACCTTTGAAGCTGGACCTCAACACATGTCTGGACAAACTGCACTTACCTATGCAAGATCAAGACATGGTGATAATGGCGAAGGTAATGATTTTGCTAGAAGTAAAAGACAACAACAAATTATTTTATCCGCAAAAGATAAATTATTATCTTCTGAAACATTACTCTCTCCTTCTAAGATAAAAAATCTATTAACAACATTGAAAGAACATGTTAATACAAATATTTCTGCATGGGAAGCAATACAACTAGCAACAATTTATAAAGATTTAAATATTACATCGGACAATGTAACTATCAATGTTATTACTAGTGGACCACAAGGACCTTTATATGAAGATTATTATGAAGGTCAATATGTTCTTCTTCCCAAAAAAGAAAATTGGTCTGACTTAAGAGCTATTGCAAATAACCCATATGATAAGAGCATTAAATCATATACAGGTAATTACGAAAATACAGGAAGTATATCTCTATTAATATGGAATGGAACAGGTATTGGTGGGTTAGCAGGCTCTACTGCTCTTACATTGCAGGACTTTGGTTATAATATAATAGATATAGATAATTCTCCAGAAAAAGATTTTGAAAAAACAGTTATATATAATATAACCAAAGAAGATAAAGCAGATGCATTAAAAGAGATAAAAAGAATTTTAAATGCTAATATTTCTCCTAATGTACCAGAATGGATAAAAAATAAATTAAAAGATCAAACACCAGACTTTTTAATAATAACCGGATCAGAAATGCTGGCAGAATAAAATAATTAATAAAGATACAGATTAATAAAATAAATAATATGGATATTAAAAAAATGCCAATGGTCGCTATAATCGGCAGAGCTAATGTAGGCAAATCAACACTGTTTAATAAGATAATAGAAGAGACTAAAGCTATCATATCTGCTAAATCTGGTACAACAAGAGATGTTCTTTATGGAGAACCTCTTTGGCGTGGTAAAAGCTTTTCAATAGTGGACACTGCAGGAATGGATATGCCTGGTAAAGGAGAGTTGGAGCGTAATGTTTTACGACAAGTAGAAAGAGCTCAAAAAGAAGCAGATATTATTTTGCTTTTATTAGATGTGAGAACTGGAGTAATGCAAGAAGATAGAGAGTTGATGAAAAAATTATTAAAAGAAAAAAAACCATTCTTAGTTGTAGTTAATAAGATAGATAATAAAAGAAGTTTAGCTGAATTAGAAAATAAAGAATGGGTTAACCTACCTGTGAAAGACTTTTTGCCTGTTTCTGCAAAAAATGGTTCTGGAGTTGGAGACTTGCTAGATGCAATTTTTGAAAAATTTAAAAAAGCAAAAATTAAATTAAAACCTAAAGAAGAAGAAGAAACTATAGATATTATTATTTTAGGTAAACCTAATGTTGGTAAATCCTCTCTCCTAAATAAACTGTTAGACAAAGAAGTAGCAGTTGTGTCCAATATTGCACATACAACTAGAGAGCCTCAGGATATTACTTTAAAATATCAAGACAAACTTATTAAATTAATAGATACTGCAGGAATAAGAAAAAAAGCTCGTGTTGAAAGAGGGTTTGAAAAAATAGGTGTCAGAAAAAGTATAAACACCTTAAAGCAATCCGACATCGCTCTTTTAATTGTAGATATTTCTCAAGCATTAGGTAGTCAAGACAAGCATCTTGCTAGTTTGATATACGAATCTCACAAAGGATTAATAATTATTGCTAATAAACTAGATTTAATAAATCATGACAAAGAATGGCATAAAAAATTTACAAGATATATCCAAATGTCTTTTCCATTTTTAGATTGGGCTCCGGTTTTATTTACCTCTGCACTATCAGGAGAAAAGGTTAAAAAAATATATGATACTATATTAAAAGTTGAAGAGGCAAGAAAAAAGACAATAGATACAAAGACTTTAGAATATTTTGTAAAAGGTATTGCAATGGTACACCGTCCTCTAAAAGCAAAAGGTGTTAATCATCCACGTATTTTAGGAATTAAACAAACAGGGACAGAGCCACCAAGATTTGAAATAGCTATCAAAGAAAAGACTTCTATTCATGGATCCTATCTTAAATTTTTATCTAAAAAAATAAGAGAAGAATATGGGCTTGAAGGTACTCCAATTATAATGGAAACTAAACATATAAAGATATAGATCATAAAATCAACAAATCAAAATAATTATTGATTAAAACTATGTTCAATTTATTTAAAAAATCAGATATGAAGCTTATCGTTGGTCTTGGTAATCCGGGTAAGCAATATGAAAACACTAGGCACAATGTTGGCTTTATGGCTCTTGATTTTTTATACTCTTCCCTATGTCATCCTGAATCCACCGCTCCCCTGTCATCCCGGACGAAGCGAAGCGAAGATCCGGGATCTCATGATTGTACAACTGGCTTTAAATTAAATAAAAAATTTAAAGCAGAGGTTAGCGAAGTTAAAGAAGATGATAAAAAAATAATATTAGCAAAACCAATGACTTTTATGAATAATTCTGGAGAAGCTGTTAGTAAGATTGCTAAGTTTTATAAAATAAAGCCGGAGAATATAACTATCGTTCATGACGACTTAGATCTTGATTTTGGTAAAATAAAAAACTCTGTAAACAGAGGTAGTGCTGGACACAATGGAGTAAAGTCTATAATTAATTTTTTAAAAACACAAGATTTTGCTCGTATAAGAATCGGGGTTGGCAAAAGTGACAAGATACCATCTGATAAATATGTAATGATGCCATTCTCTAAAACTGAAATGGATAAATTAAATAATATCTTTGAAGAAATAAAAATATAATTATACTCCCTCCTTCGGAGAAGGAGGGCTGGGGTGGATTTAATTATAATTGTGCCGTACGACTAGTCGTACGGCAAGCAGTACGGATAACTAATATATCTAAAAAACAGCTAAATAGCTGTTTTTTAGATAACCTCTTTATTTCATATTATTTAAAACTATATCCACATCATCATCAGAAACAAATGTATTAGTAGCATATTTACGCTCTTCTTCATTAAAAATTTTTACCATAACATAAGTACCAACAGTCTCCTTATTACCTATGCTATATTTGGTTATAACACACCTACCAAACGCATTCCAATTTTGATCTCTTAAATCCATTGGAACTTTAATCTGATAAAGCCTATGATCATCTTTTCTAAACTTATATTCTTTACCAATCTCTAAAGGTTGAGGAATTTCTTTTTCATCAATTCTAAGACAAGCTTGTAATAAAAATGGATTACCCATAAAAACATGTTTTAATTATTATAATATACTATCATAATTTTATAAAAAATAAAATCCTGCAAGAGCAGGACTGATAAAATTATTTTATAAGAAAAATATAACACTAACTGTACTTAGGCAAACATTACAACTCCAATGCAAGAGACATGACAATAATAGTGGCTTTACTATCTTACCTTTAATGCCACCTGTTTTAAGATAAACGATAGAAAGCATTAAGCCACCAACCCCCTGAACAAAGAGAGCTCTAGAAAAAGCTAATAATTCTGCACTACTAAAACTACGCAAAAAACTTCCATGACTTAAAACAGAATAAATAAAAACAGCAACAATAATTGTTATAATAGTAAAAATCCTAAATAATTTTTGGGAAAATTTTATTTTACTATATAAAATAAATAATAAGAAAAATGGTGCAAAGCGAAAAACAACCTCCTCTATACTAGCATCTAAAATATTTTCAATTGCAAAATACCAAATTGATTGTATTTTGGATTCATTAGATACCTGCATAGCATTAATACAATCTTTAGAGTTTTTATCACAATCTTGCCCTGGAGCAAGTTCTGTAAAAGTGATGCCTTGTAATCTAGGGTCTGCTTTAACTACATCTAGATCAATAGATGGTTGCGGATATACCAACATTAAAATAGAAACATAAGCAACATAAATAAATAGCCAAAAAATAAAAAATGATAATATCTTTTTTACACCAATAGGTTCATTCTCTAGATAATTCCAAAATTTTTGCATCATCTACTCCTTTCAAGGAACTAATCAAATATTAACATATTTTAAGATAAATATAAAATAAGTAGCAAGTAGTATGTAGTAAGTAGTAAGGAGATAATTATAATGCAACCTGTGAAAAAGATTAGAAGAAACATTTGACCTTTAACCTTTGATATTTAACATTATAATTATAACTGTTGTCTGAAGTCCTCTTAAGCTAGTCATCCCCACCCAATTTATGTCATCCCCGTGAAGACGGGGATCTTGTGGGTGAATATTTAATATAATTAAAAAAATGGTTTTTTCATGAGATTCCCGCCTTCGCGGGAATGACGGTGGTGGGTTGGCGACTTTAGCGATACTTTTATAGAAAGGTATCAAAGAAATAAAAAAAGAAAAAAATAAGTATTGAAAATACTTATTTAATTATAAAAGGTAATTAAATCCCTCCCAACCTCCCTTTTCCAAAGGGAGGAGTTATAATTACACCCCTTTCAAAAATATATGCCTTATACCATTAGAAACAAAAATGTCTAAGAGTGTAACAATAATAGAAGCTATTAATATACCTAAAAATATAAATAACATAGATTTTTTCTTTGGTATACCAAAAATATATGCAGCTAAAGATCCTGTCCAAGCACCAGTAACAGGTAATGGTACGGCAACAAATAACATCAATGCTATCTCCCCCCATTTCAGATAATCACCCTCAAATTTATGTCTTGTTCTTTTATATATCCAATCAAAAAATTTATTTGTAAAAGGTAAATACTTTCTACACACTTTTTCTATTGGCCCAAACAATGTAAGTATTATTGGTACTGGCAAAAAATTTCCAATCCAAGACAATATCAATGCTTTAGGTATGCTAAACTTAAAAACCTCTAATGCTAGAGGTATTGATCCGCGAAGTTCCGAAACAGGAGCGGAAGCAACCAATAATGTGGTGAGTTCATTAATCATAATTTTACTAGCGTTTAGCGTCTAGCAATTAGGGTTTAGGTATAATTATCGCTCCGCGAGATAATTATTACTAAACGCTAACCGCTAATTGCTAAGTGCTTTTTTATAATTTCCAGCTATAATTATCAAAAACCCAATTAATAAGAATATCAGCTTCATTAAAACGAGACTCTATATTTTCACTTCCTAAGATAATAGTATATAAGTTTGCATCCTTTTCTTTATTATAACCCTTGATAATAAAATTATATCCACTCTCTTCTATATAGCCAGTCTTACCACCCACTATTTTATAATTACTGGTATTACCTAATAACCAATTTGTGTTTTTAACACTTCTTACTACTGACTTACCTATAGGCTGAAAAGAATATCCTTCTTTAACCAAAACATCTTTCATAACCTTATTGTTAAAAGCTTCTCTCGCTAATATATACAACTCGCGAGCAGTAGAAACATTTTTTGCATTAAGCCCAGTGGGCTCTACAAATACAGTATTATCCATACCCCAGCTTCTTGCTGTTTTATTCATCAATCCCACAAACTCTGCCTCTGTTAATCCAGAACTTCTTACCAATGCTGCTATTGCAGAGTTAGAAGAAGCGACCAATCCAACATTTAATAAATCTTTAGCTAAAACATGCTCCCCTGCAATAAAATATGCTATACCGCCCTCTCTATAATCTTCTGCTTTTATCACCACCTCTTGATTTAAATCTCCGAGAACCTCTAACCAAACCAAAACACTCATTAATTTAGTAATACTTGCTATGGAATGCACTTCTTGTATATTATTTTTTTCCAAAAATCTACCAGTCTTTTCATCTACAACTAAAAAACTCTGTGCTGTAATATTTTTAGAATCAAAATCTTCTGTTCCTTGCAATCTATATGGAGTAAACTTATTATTTGCTAAAACAAAGGTATTAGGAAAAACGTCAGAGCTATTAGCGCTAACTTTATTAATCAATAACTCTCCTGCAGTACCTATAGAGTTGAAGAGTAAAAAGAATATACTAATTGTAAACAAAATTGATTCCATAATAATCTTATTTATCTTCTTCGCTATTTAATAAATCACTGAGATTTTTATTAGCATTTAACTTTTCGTAATCTGGTAATTCTACTACATCGGTTATGCCTAAAACGCGTAAAAAATCATGAGTCACAATATATGTGTCCATACCATCCTTTAACTCACTCTCTTCTATCAAGCCTCTGATCATTAAGTTTCTTAAAATGATTGTACAATTTACACCCCTGATTTGTTCTAACTCTGGTTTAACAATTGGTCCTCTGTAAGCAATGATTGTTAAGGTCTCTAATTGTGGCTTTGTTAATTCTCCAATAACTTCTTGTCGCAAAAACATACCAACCTCTTCCGAGTTTTGTGGAGCTGTAACAACCTGAAACCTATCTCCTACTCTAGCAATCTGAATACCTCGTTCATTTTGTTTATACTCCTCTTGCAATTCTTCTATAGCTTTAGCAACATCTTCTTTTTTAATGTTTAAAAGTTTTGCAATCTTTACTGCATCAATTGGAGATCCTGATACAAATAATATACTTTCTATTTTATTTTTTAAGTTCATAATAATATATTAGCATTTAGCAATTAGGGTTTAGTTATAATTATCGCTATGCGAGATAATTATAATATTTTAAGTTTTACCTTTTATATTTTACGATTTATAGTTATATCCTGAAATAAATCATTTTGTTCTACATCTATTATTCTCTGTTTTATCAATTCTAATAATGCTAGAAAGCTTACAACAACCTCTGTTTTATCTTTTGTCTTTCCTACAAATTCATGAAACTTTAATTTTGCACTCTTAGATATTCTATCTCGTAAATCACCCATCTTTTGTTTAATAGAAACAATCTTTTTCTGCATTACTTCTTTAGTTTTGACCAATGGTTCTATACTATTTATCAATACGGAATATATTGTTCTTAAAGTATCCTTAGTCACATTACTTGGTGGATAAAAACCTTTTTCCAAAGCAACACGTGAACGAGAATATAAAAAATGTTTTTCTTTTATTATCGCCTCTATTTTTAAAGAAGCTGTCTGAAAAGCTTTGTATAATTTTAACTGTTTTTCTAGATCTGTCGCCTCTTCCTCTTCATCCTCCCAAACAAGATACGGTAATAAAGATTTAGACTTTATATAAAGTAATTTAGAAGCTACTAATAAAAAATCAGCCAACTCCTCTAATTCCAAGTCCGCCTTATGATTTATATATTCAATATATTCATCAGCAATATGTGCTAACGAAATTTGGTTTATGTCTAAATCTTCTTTTTCAATAAGCTGAAGAAGAAGACTTAGTGGTCCTTCGAATTTATCAAGCTTTACTTTATACATAAAAACAACTCCTCCTATTTCTTTCTTAAAATTGCAGGAACTTTGCTATTCACTTTTTTAACTGTTTTTTTAGCTACCTGCTTTTTTGACATTACTTGCTTTACCACCTTTTTCTTTGCTAAAACTTTTTTAGCTACCTTCTTTACTACTTTTTTTACTGCTTTTTTAACTGTCTTTTTTGGAATTTTTGTAGCTTTTACCTTTACTCCTGCTTTATTAGCTACTTTTTTTAGATATCCTTGTTTTAAAGATTTTCTTACAGCCTGCTTTGCAACTGCTTTAACTTTTTTTGCACCTTTTTTAGCTTGCTTCTTCATTTCTTTGCCAAAATCACCTAAAGTTGCATTTTCTAATTTATTCAAATCTTTTACTTTCATTTCTAAGCTCTCTGTAAAGCTACCTGCTCTAATCACAGCCTTTTGTGCTTTTGCCAAAGTCTTATCCAATAATAGTTGCACTTTAGAAATACCAGAGAAAGGATGCAATGCTCCCGGTTTCATATCTAAAAGTTTTTTAATATGACGCTCATTAGCAAGCTCTACTTTTTTAGCCTTTAATTCTTTTTTTACTTTGTTTAGATCTAGAGCATAATGTCCAGGAACTAATACTAAATAACTTTTGCCATCAGCTTTAACAAGTAAGCTTTTGCCTATTTTATCAAGCTTTTTATCTAATGTAGCTGCTAGGTCGTGAGAAGTATATACTTTTTTGTGACCTATAACTTTAACTTCTATATTATTTTTTTCTAAATAATTTAAGATTTTTTTTGGGATAGCCATATTATTAATAAAAATATAAAAACATGAAAACATAAAAATAATGTTCTCCTGTCCTAATATTCTTCTACTTTAATGATTATTAACTACTATTATTATATAGTAATAACCCCTCTGGGTCAAAAAAACAGCCTATAAGACTGATTAAACAATATAATTACTCTCTTCATTCCTGCAAAAGCAGGAATCTCCCTGCTTGCCCCGCTATAGTAATTTATGGGCGGGGTCATCCTGGACTTGCTTGTCCCATTATAGCTTTGCTATGGGCGGTGGATTCAGAATCCAGAATACCCCCCCTCTCTGTCATCCCCCGATTAAATCGGGGGATCCAGAATATCCTAATAAATAATATTAGTATTAGGTAATTGTAATTTTAAATCATTAATCTGACTTTCCGAATATTTATTTCCGGTTAAATTAAATTCTTTAAGATTGTTTTTTAGATTAGCAATTTCTTGTGGCATAGTATCTAATGCATTATAACTAAAATCTATTTTTTCTAAATGTGATAACTGACCAATTTCTGCCGGGATACCTGTAAGATTATTATGACTTGCATTAAGATCTTCTAGGTTTTGCATTTTTCTTATTTCTGCAGGGATAGAGCCTGTTAAATTATTATTAGATAAATCTAAAAATTTTACACTTGTGTTATTATTAAAAGTTTCTGCAGTCAGCCTTGTAAGCCCCTTGCCACTTAGATCTAATGTATAGCTCTGCTTATTTATATCCTCTGCTTTTTTTAAACCATCAAACATACCCGTAGGCTCATATGAATTATTATTTTGTTCTGATGAGTTTTTATTTTGGTTTAACAAAAACACCCCACCCACAGCAACAATAGCTAAAACAATTAAAGTATATATTATTTTCATATTATTTTTTATATCAGTACGGATATCCGTACTGATAAATTATTTTTTTAATTTATGTAATTTCTACAACCATAGCATATATAAAGCTATGCTTTATATAAAACTTGACAAATAAATTAAGGTGTGATAATTTAATTCTCCCACAAAAAATCCAGCTCTGCAACTTGTCATTGTTGGTTGTGGGGGTGTTGGAGGTCGGGTGTCCAACTAGGTTATTCTGCGATTAATTTTTTTGTAATTTTTATATTTTCTGCTTTTTCTACATATAACTTATCATTCTCTACAGTAATAGGTCTATTGTATTGTGGAAAGCTCTCTATAGGAGAGATTTTTTCTATCTCATTTTTTTCTAAATCCCAAATAAATAAAAATCCATCTCTTTCACGTAAAGGTGTGCCATAAAAAGCCATTTTATTATTATTGTGAAAAAATAATATTGGCTGATAGCCCTGTCTTGATCCCATACCTATTTGTTGCACACTTAAAATCGGCTCTAACTCGCTACCAAGATCTGCTTGTAGCAGTATTTTACCTTGCCAGCTTCTTTTAAATATCTTATCTTGTGAAATATAAAAATATCCACTTTCATCTGGTGCTACAGCAATTATATTACCACCGATGTGTATTTGCTCTATTGTATTTTCGCTTTCTGATTTTGGTGAACGATGAACAACATAGCCACTCTCCATTGATGAAAAATCTGGATCGCTATAAGCAATAAGAGCAAAATCTTCTCCACTATGAACAAGACGAATATTATGGACTTCTCCTTTTAATTTATATTGAACATATGGCGCATCATTTTTACGATCTTGGATATTTATAATAGTTATTTTTTCTTTATTCCAAAGCCATGGATCATGTTGGTAGGCAATTATATTTAATCCAGCTCCTCCATCATTTGCAACTTGCTTAATATCTGGAAAATATAATCTCTCCGCCACCACAAAACTAAAAATAGCGATTCCTAATCCAGCAGAAATAATAATGATTATAATAAATTTTAATATTTTTTTCATATTACAATTTTCCCACAAAAAACCCGCCATTGCAAGGCGGAGATTTCACAAAGTACCGGCGTACAAAGCCAGACATTGTCTGATATGCTTGTTGAAAAGAGCATTTGTGCTCTTTTATAACTCTTGATATTTGCATTGGGGCTTGTACTGGGACTGGCAAGTGCATAGACCGACAAAAGCTAAACCACTCACCAACAGTTTTAAATTGATTTATATCTATTTTCATATATTTTATTTTAATAAACAAAAATTCTTTCGCTAAGAAAGAATTTAAAAAAATACGACCTTTATCTTTCCCTTGCGGGCTGGAGTTAGCACCTTCCAATAATTTGGGGTTGCTAGCAGGATCAGTGGGCCAGTGCCCTCCCCTGCTTCTTGATAACAATATTAAATTGTAATTATATTATACCATTAATTTAATCTTTTTGTAAATTTTATATTCAAAAGCGGGGCTTCGCCCCGCTCTTACATACTGCTTACTACATACTACTTACTACTGAAGAAATGACGCTATGTGTCATTTTTTCCAATCTACAATCTCCAAGCCTTTGCCACGTTTTTTGACTACGAGCTTTTGACGCTCCTTCCAACCTAATTCTCTAATCAACTCTGGAGGGATACGGAGGAAGTAGCTACGTGAAGCGTGTTGAAGCTTTCTTACATTTTTATTTTTCATATGCCGTACTGCTTGCCGTACGACTAGTCGTACGGCAGATTAATTTTATATTTTTATTATATCATAATATTTATTATTAAATCCCCCTGTAAAATCTCCCCTTCCCCCTCTTTGCAAAAGAGGGGGAAATAATTATCTCACGGAGTGATAATTATTGCTCTGCAAGATAATTATAAGGCAAGCATGTAGAAAATATTAGCAAATTTATTGCTTACAAAAAGCGGTTTTCTTGGTACTCCAAGACAAAATTTTTCACTGTTTGAGTATGTAATAACGAGTTTGAAAAATTAGCTTTGAGGAAGTGATAAATTTACAATATTTTATACCAGCTTGCGATTTTGCCTTACTTTTCTAAAAAGTAAGAAAATAAAAAAAAGATAAAAAATAAGTATTTTTAATACTTATTTTTTAGTGAGATTAATGATGAGATTGCCACGTCGTGAGTACACTCCTCGCAATGACGGACGTGAGCAATGTATTCATGAAATTGCCACACCCTGAGTGCAGGATTCGCAATGGCAGCAAGTTCAGAATGACAATATTTTACCTCATCTAATTAAACATTTTTCTTCATCAAACCTTTTAGTAAAACAAATATAGCTGATATACCAACTAAGGAATATACAACTCTTGATAAAGTAGACATATCTCCTAACAAAGTAGCAACTAAGTCAAATTTAAAAATACCTACTAAACCCCAGTTAAGACCACCAACTACTAATAAAACAAAGAATAACCAATCTAAAGCACTCATTTTCATATTATTTCACCTCCTTCCATAATATTTTATAAATTACTTATATCTTTCTACTATCATATGCCCAATGAAGCAAGGCTTGTCTTTGACGTGGACGACACTCTACATCATGAGGCTTACAATTTTTTTGTATTTGAGCTACATGCCTACGCATAGCTCTCCATCTTTTTATCTGTCTATTATCTTCTTTTGGTAATCTCCTACCCATATAATATCTACAATACCACTGAAACCATCCCCTTGGATCATCCTTGTATATCCAACCTTTCTTTTCCCAATAAGATAAGGGTGTACTAGCATTTATATGAAAATAATTAAGCTTACAATCACGAATATTAGGATTTTTTGCAAACTTAGCATTATTAAACCATGTTTTAGGAAATTCTTTTTTACAGTCTCTCATATATCTCCCACAAAAAATACCTAAGGACAACATCTGCTTTGGAGTTAACTCTGGTTTAAATTGTGGATCAAAATTTTTACCAACAGATTCTGTTAATTCATATTGATATTTTTTTTGCATTTTATCGTTTACTGTTACGATAACCTTCTTTCTTCGCATATTACTTTTATTATACCATGATATTACCTATTTACTGTTAATATATGTTTAAAGAATAAAAAAATAAGTATTAGAGATACTTATTTTTTGTGAGATTAATGATGAGATTGCCACACCCTGAGTACAGGGTTCGCAATGACAGGAGAGATAAATATGAGATTCCCGCCTACGCGGGAATGATAGAAGGTAACGGGAATGACAGAAGGTAACGGAAATGATAGAAGGTAACGGGAATGACGAAGAATACGGTAAGGAAAAAATTATTTTTTTGCTACTGACTCCCAATCATGTACTGGATAACCAGATCCTGATTTTCCAGCTTGAGTAAAAGCTAGTTCGCCTTTAGGACTCAAACTTGCATTAGCTAATATTTCTAATTTTTGTTTTGCTACTGGATTTTTTTCTATATCATCTTCTAAAACAATCATGTTAGCTATTCTTCTTTTTAAAGTATCAAAAACACTTAACACCTCTTCGTAATATCCACTTTGGACTAAAGCTAAACCTTCTTTTTTCTCTACAAAATCTAATCCTTTTCTTAAATATGCGGTAATAAGCAAATACATTTTTTTTCTATATTCTGGTTCGCCCTCATTACCCCAACCATCAACTGATGTTAATGGGACTGTCGCCAAATGCCATTTCTACTGCAATTTCATAATTTCGGCTAAAATCGCTTCAAAGTTTTTTGGCTTAACTTACAGATAAACCGCAAAACTTGTTCAGCAATTTTATCTCGAAATTCTGAAATTTCGCTACGAAAGCGTATTTGGCGACAGTCCCTTAATAATTCTTGAAAGTTAGCTTCTATTTCTCCTATACGCTCTTTCGCTTGTTGTTTTAACTCTTCTACTTTATCTTCTACGCTTAGCTCTAACTCAACAGCCTTTTCTTCTTTAAGATTATTATCTGATATTTCAAAGCTATTTTTTTTATCTAACATAATTATTATGCTACTTTTATATGAACATCTTTTAGTGCTTTTGCTGGTAGTCCTGATGGTGCTCCCATCATTGGATCTCTTGCATCGCCTGTTTTAGGAAATGCCATTACCTCTCTTATATTAGGTTCGTTAGCTAATATCATTATCACCCTCTCTAATCCCCAAGCAATACCACCATGAGGTGGAGCTCCATATGAAAAAGCCTCTAACATATGACCAAACTGTTCGTTAATATCTTTGTCTTCCATACCCATGATTTCAAATACTTTTTTCAAAGCATCTGTACTATGGTTTCTTATACTACCGCCACCTGCTTCATAGCCATTCATAACTAAATCATATTGAGTTGTTAAAATATTTTCTATATCTTTTTTCTCCATCAAATTATCCATATGTTCTGGAACTGGAGATGAAAAAGGATTATGTGTAAATGTCCAGCCACCATTGTCAGTTTTTTCAAAAAAAGGAAAATCTATAATCCAACAAAAAGCTAATAAGTTTGGATCATTTTTGTCTTCTCTTAAATCTGGTTTATCATTACCATATTTTTCCATTACTTCTTTGTAGCTTAATCTTGGAAAAGGAATTTGTTGAATCTTTTTTTCTGGAGCAACAGCCTTTATCATTTCTATCATCATTTTTTCATTAATATCCATTACATCTTCGCGTGTTACAAAAGACATTTCTAAATCCATTTGTGTAAACTCTGGTTGTCTATCTCCACGTTGGTCTTCATCTCTAAAACATCTTGCAATCTGAAAATATCTTTCTATACCACCTACCATTAATAATTGTTTAAATTGTTGAGGAGATTGTGGTAATACATAAAACTCTCCAGAGTGTAGACGAGATGGAATTATAAACTCTCTTGCACCTTCTGGAGTTCCTTTTGTAATATATGGAGTTTCTACTTCTAAAAATCTTTCTTTATCTAAAAAATCTCTAATAAACTTAACCGCCCTATGTCTTAAATCCATATTTTTATACATTCTCTCTGTGCGCAAATCTAAATATCTATATTTAAGACGAGTCTCCTCGTTAACATTAATAGTATCTTTATCTATTTCAAAAGGAGGTGTCTTTGCTTCATTTAAAATAACTAGCTCTGTAGCTTCTACTTCTACAGTGCCTGTTGGTAGCTTATCATTTATTTGGCGTCCACTTCTAGCTTTTACCATGCCTTTTAGTTCTACTACAAACTCGCTTCTTAATTTATCTGCAACTTCTACAATCTTTGGATCAGCAAAAACAACCTGCATTAATCCAGTCTTATCACGTAAATCAATAAAAATAATTTTACCCATATCACGACGAGCGTGCACCCATCCGGATAACGTTACTTCTTCTCCTACTTTTGCTACTGCCTCTATGTTAAAAATTCTTTTCATAAAAAATAATTTAAGTTGTTAATTGTTGATTATTATTGAGATAATAAATATTTTTATAACTCAGACATCTTCACCTCTTTTGCTCTTGCTGTTAAAACAGATAATCTCTGACTTATTGATATTTGTAAAAAATCCTTTAAAGTTATTGTAAATATTTTTTTTAATGAATCTAGGGTTTGCACATCAATCTCTATACCCTTACCTCTGCAAACTCCACAAATTACTATATTATCTGTAATATTAAAGACTACTTTTTCTCTTACTATGTTCTCACAAATAGCACATTTGTCAAGCGCTGGTTTATACCCCAAAGTATCAATTAATCGCCAAAAAAAGTATATTCTTATCTTTTCAAAATCTTTACTATCATTTTCATCAATAGCTGTTAAAATATTATGTAATAAGTTATATAAGTCCTCATCACTCTCTTCCATTTTTATTAATTTATCAAAAAATCTTATTACCTCCCCTGCCAAAGTCATCTTTTCATAATCTGATAAAATATTTTTATTATGAGGTCCTAAATTTATACCAGATAAATAATTAAATACCTTACCTCTAATAAAATTTATACGTACCTGACCAAAAGTTTCTAATCTTGGTGCTAACTTGCTTTTTGGTTTTTTGGAACTTCTTGCTAAAATAGAAACCTTGCCCATCTCACGAGTGTATACTGTATAAAGTCTATCAAAATCTCTAAAGTCATTTCTTCTTAAAACAAAACAATCTGTTTTTATCAATTGGTACATAATATATGTATATAGTATTTAGTATTTAATATTTTATTACATGAAGACTTTAATATTCCATAAAGCATTTTATTTACAATAATAGTTTGACTAGCTAATTCTTGAAAAGTCCTAACATCCAAATACCCAACATCTTTAGATATTAATAACTGATTTTGTAATTCTGTAAGAGAACCTTGAGCTATATTATAAAATTTATTTTTATCTATAGCTGTCCTCTTTGAAAAACCTTCAGCAATATTAGAAGAAATAGATACTACAGCTCTACGCATTTGATTTGTTAAACCAAATTGTTCATCTCTAGGAAATACTTTTGTAATTTTATAAATTGCTAAAACTAATCTATGTGCCTGTTGCCAAACTTTTAAATCAGTGAAAGAAGTTATTTTTTCTGTCATACTATATACTAAATACAAAATACTACATACTTAATTATTTTCTATCTAAAAAAGTTTGGAGTATTACTGTTGCTTCTATTGCATCTTTTTCATACTTACCCGCATAATTTTTCATCATATCTTTTGTCTGACTTGATGATAAAAGCTCATCTTCTAAAACTACATCTAACCCAACCTCTATTAATTGATTAGAAAATATTTTTATTTTTTCTGCCAAATCACCTTCACTTCTATCACGTTTTGTAGGTGTACCTAAAACAACACGTTCTATATTTTCTTCATCACAAATATCCTTTATTTCTTCTATAATATTGTCATTGTTTGGTAAAGTCTTAAATGGAAAAGCAATATCTGTACCATTATTAATAGCAAATCCTATATTTTTTGTACCGTAGTCTATGGCTAGTAAATTCATAATCTTGAAATATTATAATTAAATCCTCCCTAACCCTCCTTCTCCGAAGGAGGGAACTATAATTATTGCTCCGTGAGATAATTATAGAGTTATATGTTATATGTTACGTGTTACGTGATTACACTATTGGGGTTATTATTTTTGTTCCTTCTTTTGTTATTGCTATCGTTGCCTCAAAATGAGCCGATAAGCTGTTATCTATTGTTTTATATGCCCAACCATCATCTGCTAATTCTATGTCCTCTCCACCTAAGGTTAGCATAGGTTCTATTGCTATTACTAAACCTTCTTCTAATTTTATATTTTTTATACTACCATCATAAAAGTTTGGTACTACAGGATCTTCGTGAACCTCATATCCAACACCGTGACCAACAAGCTCACGCACAACACCTAGTCCAGCACCTTTAGCTATACCTTCTATTTTTTTACCAATATCTAATATATATCCACCCAATATAGCCTGTTTAATACCTTCTTCTAATGATTTTTTTGTAATACTCAATAATAGTTTTGTTCTATCGGGAACATCACCTACCGCAACTGTTGTTGCCATATCAGTATATAATCCTTGATAAATCATACCTATATCAATACTTACAATATCCCCTTCTTTTATTTTTCTTTTTAAGGTACCTGGACAATGGACGATATTTTCATTTATAGAGATACAAAGCGCTGCTGGATATTTTTTGCCATGAGTTTTATAACCTAAAAATGCAGGTTTTGCATTAGCTTCTTGAAATAGCTTTAAAGCCATATCCTCTAACTCATTCGTAAACATACCTGACTTAACCTGTGATTTTAAGGTAGATAAAATTTGGCTCAGTTTGTAACCGCCTTCACTTAAGATATCTATTTCTTTTTGTGTTTTTAATCTGATCATATATTCATTAAATCATGTAATCAATTAATCAAAAAATCAATAATTATTATGATTTTATGATTAGTACGAAGTCCGTATAATTACATGATGATTTGATTATATATTAACAAAAATAGGCTAAAAAATCAAAAAATCCCAGGAATGACAAAAAAAGAATAAAAAAATAAGTATTGTAACTTATTTTTTGTGAAATTAATGATGAGATCATCGTCTGCACGAGGATGACCCCGCCCATAGATTACTATAGCGGGGCAAGCGGGAGGGGGTGGGGATGACAACAATATAACAATGCATCAATATAACAATATAATAATTTATCAATGTAATATTTATATTCCTAATTTTTGTTGTATTTCTTGCCAAACATCTTCTATGCTTTTTGTTCCATCTATCTTTATTAGCCTATCTTCATAGTAATGTATCAAAGGTTCTGTATGTTCATGATATATATTAAGTCTCTTAGCTATTGCCTGGCTAGTATCATCATCACGTTGCGCTAACTCTCCACCACAATTATCACATTTATCATCTACTTTTGGTGGCTTACTATTTAAGTTAAAAATTGTTCCGCAAGATGTACAAATTCTTCTAGCTGACATTCTCTTTAAAACAACACCGTCTGGAACATCTAAAAAAATAACCTTATTAATCTTAAAATATCCCTCTAAAGTATTTGCTTGTGCGGTATTTCTTGGATAACCATCTAAAATAACACCGTTATTATATTTATCTTTTTCTAATTCTTCTTTTACTATTCTGTCTGTTACTTCATCTGGAACTAACATACCTTTATCAATGAGATCTGCTATTTCTTTGTCACCTTCAGCTTTTTTAGCACGAAAAATACCACCAGTTGTAACGATTGGTATGTTTAATTTTTGACTTAAAAATTCTGCCTGGGTTCCTTTACCAGAGCTTTGTGGTCCTAAAAAAATAATATTCATAATTTTTAGCACTTGATTAGTATTTCTCGTACTCTCTCATTAGGAGTTGAGATTCTACTTGCTTTACTGTTTCTATAACTACAGAAACAACGATAAGAAGACTTGTTCCTCCTACAACTAGACTTTGTAATCCAGTAATTTGTTGCATTATAAGTGGCAATATTGCTAAAGCACCTAAAAATAATGCTCCTCCCAAAATAATTCTGTTGATTACGTATTGTAGATAATTAGCAGTATTTTGACCTGGTCTAATACCTGGAACAAAACCACCTGCTTTTTGTAAGTTTTCTGCGATTTGAGTTGGATTAAATATAATTGAAGTGTAAAAATATGTAAAACCAAAAACCATCACAAAGTATAATATACCGTAAAATAGCTGATTAGCAAATACTGCAATAATCCAAGCTGCTAATCCAGCAACCCATGCTGTTTTTGCACCAACAAAAAATTGTGCAATTAATGGGGGAAATAAAATTATAGAAATAGCAAATATAATAGGGATAACACCTGCTATATTTACTCTTAGTGGTAAGTGAGTCTCTACTCCACCATACATCTTGTTACCACGAACTCTTCTTGCATAAGATACAGGGACGTTGCGTTGTGCCTCATTCATCATAACAACACCAACTATAGTAACTACTGCTATAGCTACAAATGTTGCCATATTAACCAACTGACTTCTGTCATATGTTAAAATAATTTGTTGCATTGCTCCTGGTAATTGATCAACTATACCCGCAAAAATTAAAAGAGAAATACCGTTACCAACTTTTTTTTCAGAAATAAGCTCTCCTATCCACATTAAAAATATAGTACCCGCAGTCATAGTCATCATCATACTAAAAATAGAAAAAGGAGTAAGATTTAAAATGATATTTTGTCCAGAACGAGAAATAATAGTAATCATTCCATAAGATTGTAAAAATGCTAATGGAACTGTCAATAATCTTGTATATTGATTAATTTTTTTTCTACCAGCCTCATCCTTATTCATAGCTTCCAACTTTGGTATAATCATATTTAATAGTTGGAAAATAATAGAAGATGTAATATAAGGAGCAACACCTAAAGCAACAACAGAAAAAGTGCTCATAGCACCTCCTGAAAAAATATTAACTAACCCAAAAATTTGGTTAGAAGAAAAAAATCTTTTTAAATTTTCTGCATCAATACCTGGAATAGGGATATGTGCTGCAACGCGAAATACTGCTAATAATCCTAAAACAAAAAGAATATTATTTCTGATATCCTTATCTTTAAATATTTTTGAAAATTTATTCCACATATATTAATTCGTAGATTTATAAAACTTTATAAATATATAAGTAATTATATAATTATTCTACTATTTTTCCACCTAAACTTTCAATTTTAGCTTTTGCGCTTGCAGATAATTTACAATCTTTGATTTCAAGTTTTTTTGTAAGTTCTCCACGTGAGATAATTTTAACTGAACTTTGGGGAGCTTTAACTAATTTCTTCTTCATTAAAGTAGATAAAGAAACAACTTCTCCATCTTTATAATATCTATTAAGATTTTCTAGAGTTATAACACCGACTTTACCAGCATTAAGACTTCTAAAGCCTTTTAGTTTAGGAGTTGATAAAATAATGTGTCTCATTCCTTTTAGTTTTAATCCGCTAACACCAGATCTTGCTTTTTGACCCTTTGTTCCTTTTGTAGCAGTAGTTCCATGACCAGAAGCATTTCCACGTCCTACTCTTTTAGATCTCTTATTAAAACCTTTTGATAAATTGTGTAATTTAATAGCCATAATTTTTACTAGCGTTTAGCGTCTAGCAATTAGGGTTTAGGTATAATTATCGCTACGCGAAATAATTATTACTAAACGCTAACCGCTAATTGCTAAGTGCTATATTCTATTTACGTAATGCTTTTAACGCTTCTAAAGTTGCGTATAAAATATTAATTTTATTACTTGAACCTAAATTCTTACCTGTAACATTAGGGATACCTGCTAGTTCTAACATGTTTCTCATTGCACCACCAGCTTTAATACCCTTACCTTTACCAGCAGGTTTAATTAAAACTTTTGCTGCGCCAAATTTCATTAAAACTTCATGAGGAATAGTTTCATTTTTCATATTTACAGTTATAAGATCCTTTTTTGCTTTTCTAGCAGCTTTATTTATTGCTAATGTAACATCTGTTGCTTTTTCTATACCCATACCAACACGTCCTTTTTTATCACCAATAACTAAAGTTGCACGAAAACTAAGTTGTTTTCCAGCTTTTGTAACACGAGTAACCCTAGACAGATCAACAAGCTTTTGTTCAAATTCTTGCTCTCTTGGATCCTCATTTTTTCTTTTATTATCTTTATTCTTTTTATACATAAGTTTTATTAAAAATTTCTATTAAAAGTCTAGACCACCTTCTCTTGCGCCATCAGCTAAAGCCTTTACTCTTCCGTGATACTTAAAGCTACCCTTATCAAATGCAACATGAGTAATATTTTTATCTTTTGCTTTTTTTGCTAAAACTAATCCTACCTCTTTTGCAGATTCTGTTTTTGTTCTTTTTGCTTTTGGCAGTTCTTGTGATTTAGCAGAAACTAAAGTTTTTCCAACATTATCATCAATAATCTGAGCATAAATTGATGTTAAACTTTTATAAACAGTAAGACGAGGTCTACTTTCTGTACCTTTTACATTTACTCTAGCCTTTCTTCTTACTAATATTGATTTTTTTATCTTTTGCTTATTCATATTTTTACTAGCGTTTAGCATCTAGCAATTAGGGTTTAAGTATAATTATCGCTTCGCGAGATAATTATTACTAAACGCTAACCGCTAATTGCTATACCCTTATTTATTATGCTGATTTAGCAGCCTTACCAGCCTTTCTTCTAATTACTTCTTCTAAATATTTAATTCCTTTACCTTTATATGGTTCTGGTTTTCTAATTTTTCTGATTTGAGCAGCCATTTCTCCAACTAATTGTTTATCAGTACTTGTTAGTGTAATAAGATTTTTTTCTACTTCTGCTGTAACTCCTTCTGGAAGTTTAAACTCTACTGGGTGAGAATAACCAACATCAAGCTTTAAGTTTTTTCCTGATAAAGCAACTTTATAACCTACACCATTTACTTCTAATTTTTTTACAAATCCCTCAGTAACACCTACAACAAGATTATTTACTAATTTAGACATTGTTCCCCACATAGCATTTTGTTTTACATTTTGAGGATCCTTAACTGTTGTTACTAAAGTTTTTACACCCTCTTCTTCTTTTAACTCTACTGTTGCCCAAGGATGTAAATTTAAACTCAAGGTACCTTTTGGTCCTTTTACAGAAATATCTCTACCATTAATAGTTACTTCTACTCCGTTTGGTACGATTGTTGGTTTTTTTCCTATACGACTCATAATTTTATTAGCGTCTAGCGTCTAGCAATTAGGGTTTAGGTATAATTATCGCTCCGCGAGATAATTATTACTAAACGCTAATCGCTAATTGCTAAGTGCTCATTAGTATATTTCACAAATTATTTCTCCACCGACTTTCTTCTTTTTTGCATCTTTACCTGTCATAATTCCACTTGATGTAGAAACTATAGACATTCCATATCCATTTAATACTCTAGATAAGTCACCGGCTTTAGCATAAATTCTTCTACCTGGTTTACTTATTCTTTTTACATTACTCATTATTGCCTTATTATCTTTATATATAAGTTTTATGGTAAGCTCCTTTTTCTTATCACCCTCTTCTTTAACATCACCAACATAGCCATTTTGCTTTAAGATATTAGCAATAGCAAATTTAATTTTTGAAGATGGCAAAACTACCTGTTTTTTACGGGCCATGTATGCGTTCTTTATTCTTGTTAGCATGTCTGAAATTGGATCACTTAACATAATTTTAATTAATTATTTGTTCTTTTATTTAAATTACCAGCTTGATTTTGTAATTCCTGGTATTTCTCCTTTATTAGCTAATTCTCTAAAACATATTCTACATAATTTAAAATCTCTCATGTATGCTCTCTGTCTGCCACAACGCCAACATCTATTTACTTTACGAGTAGAAAATTTTGGTGTTCTTTTTGATTTTGCGATTTGTGATTTAATAGCCATATATTATTTTTCTTTCTTAAATGGAAAACCTAATAAGTTTAATAATTCTCTTGCCTCTTCATCTGTTTTTGCAGAAGTTACAATAACAATCTCTAGACCATGTATCTTATCTAAATCTTCTGGACTCAATTCTGGAAAAGCAACCTGTTCACGAAAACCTAAAGAATAATTACCATTTCCATCGAATGATTTAGTTGGCACTCCTCTAAAATCTCTTACACGAGGAAGGGTTAGATTAACCAATTTATCAATAAATTCATACATTCTTTTACCACGTAAAGTTACCATCATTCCATTTAACTGACCTTCTCTGATTTTAAAAGATGATATAGATTTTTTTGCAGTTCTCTCAGATGGTTTTTGTCCAGAAATTTTAGTTAAAGTATTTTTTACTGCATCTAATAATTTTTCATCTTTATGCTTACTATTAATACCTACATTTAATACAACCTTCTCTAAATGAGGCACTTGCATAACATTTTTATAACCATACTTTTCTTGTAAAGCTTTGATTATCTGTGAATTGTATTTTTCTTTTAATTTCATATTGTTTAGAAAGTTGCTTTACATTTTTTACAAACTCTAAGCTTCATACCGCCTTCGTTTTTTGTATAATTTACTCTAGTTGCCTTATTACATTTTGGACATAATACAAGAACGTTAGACGCATCAACTGCAGAAGCAAACTGTACCTTTGTACCTTTTTCACCTTCTTTTTTTGGTTTTTGATGTTTAAAAACCATATTGATACCTTCAACAACCACCTTACCAATAACTGGCAAGACATTTGTTACAGTTCCAGACTTACCTTTGTCTTTTCCTGCTAAAACTTGAATTTTGTCACCTTTCTTTATTTTCATATATTTTATAAAACCTCAGGGGCTAAAGAAATAATTTTATTATATCCTGCTGCACGAAGCTCTCTAGCGATCGGACCAAAAATTCTTGTACCTTTTGGTTCTTTAGATTTTGGATCAATAACTACTGCTGCATTCTCATCAAAGCGTATATAAGAACCGTCCGTTCTTCTTGTTTCTTTTCTAGTTCTTACTATAACAGCTTTAATTACATCACCTTTTTTAATTGCAGAATGTGGAACAGCTTCTTTAACTGAACAAGTAATTACATCACCTATTCTAGCAAATCTTTTTTTATATCCTCCAAGTACCTTAATACATTGCAATTTTTTTGCACCACTATTATCAGCTACTTTTAAGATTGATTGTACTTGTATCATATAATTATTATCAGCGTTTAGCGTCTAGCAATTAGGGTTTAGGTATAATTATCACTCTAGGAAATAATTATTACTAAACGCTAACCGCTAATTGCTAATTGCTATTTAGTTTAACACTCTCCATTTCTTATCTTTACTAAATGATCTTGAATTAATAAATGTAACTTCATCACCTACTTTATACTTATTATTTTCATCATGAACCTTATATTTTTTACTTACTATATAAGATTTATGATATTTTGGATGAATTAGTCTTCTATCAATCTTTACCACGATAGTCTTGTTCATCTTATCACTTACAACAATACCTTTTAATTTTTTAACTATTTTAGTATCATCTGTTTTTTCTAACTTTAACTCTGGATTCTTTTTAGAATCTTTAACTATAGCCTTGATTGTTTTTTCTACTTCTTTTGTCATAATTATTTTTTATTTAACACGGTCTTAACTCTTGCAATAGTGCGTTTTGCATTTCTTAACTCTCTAACATTTTTTAAACTACGATTTGCAATTTTAAAATTTAAATCTCTAATCTTATCTTTAGTTTCACCAAGAACTTTTTGTAATTCATCTTTAGTTTTACCTACTATTTCTTTATATTTCATATTATTTTGCTACAAATTTTGTTTTTACTGGTAATTTATGCCCTGCCAATCTAAATGCTTCTCTTGCTATTTCTTCTGGTACACCAGAAATTTCAAATAATACCATGCCTGGCTTAACCACACATACATAGTGATCTACTGCACCCTTACCACTTCCCATAGGTACTTCAGCACCTTTTTTGGTTACAGGCTTATCAGGGAATATTCTTATCCAAACTTTACCACCACGTTTTGTAAAATTAGTAATTGCACGTCTAGCTGATTCTATCTGACGAGAAGTAACCCAGCAAGATGTTGTTGCCTTAACTCCAAATTCTCCAAAAGCAACAGTAAGCTTAGAAGTAGCTCTTCTTTTGTTTCTAGCTCTTCCTTTGTGCCATTTTCTATGTTTTACTTTTTTTGGCATTAACATAATATTGTCAGCGTTTAGCGTCTAGCAATTAGGGTTTAGGTATAATTATCACTTCACGAGACAATTATTACTAAACGCTAACTGCTAATTGCTAATTGCTATCTTTATTTCTTATTATTTTTATTATCAGTTTCTTCTTCTGTTATATCCTTATTAAATATTTCACCTCTATATATCCATACTTTTACACCTAAACATCCATAAATCGTTTGTGCTCTACCATTTGCATAATCAATATCAGCACGTAAATTCTGTAATGGAACATTACCATCTTTTAATTTTTCTGTTCTTGCAATATCAGCACCGTTTAATCTTCCAGCAACTGTTACCTTTACTCCCTCTGCTCCAGCTTTTTTTACACGATCTATGGCTTGCTTTAATACACGTCTAAATGGAACACGTCTTTCTAGATCAGTAACCATACCATGTAAAACAACATTAGCTGATAAAGATGGTCTTTTTACTTCTATAATATTTAAATTAAAGTTTACTCTTCTACCTCTAAAAAATTCTTTTTTTAGTTTATTTTTTAATTCTTCTGCTCCTGCACCTGATCTTCCAATAACAATACCAGGCTTAGCTACATGAATAAATATTGTTAAAGCATCACCTTTTCTTTCTACTTCTATAACATCAACACCAGCATCCTTTAACTCTTTTCTTAAAAATTCCTTAATCAAAACATCCTCTTTTACAAGATCTGCATAATTTTTGCGTTTTGAATACCATCTTGAACCCCAAGTATATATTCCGCCTATTCTGAAAATTTTTGGATGTACCTTATGTCCCATATTATTTCTTAATTATTTCTTCTTTTTTAACTTTTTTTACTATTTTATTAGTAGGTGTATCTTTTACAGTTTTTTTATCATTTGCTTCAGTTTTTACTACTTTCTTTTTGTCGTCAATTTTTTTAGTTTCAACTGTTTCTCCTAATACTATCTCTATATGAGAAGTTCTTTTTCTTACAGTAGTTGCTCTTCCGTGTGCTTTTGGTGTCCAACGTTTTAACATAGGACCGCCATCTACTCTAATTTCTTTTATAAATAAATTTGATTCTTCTAAATTAAAATTATGTTTTGCATTAGCAATAGCAGATTGTAATAATTTTATAACTGGTCTTTTTGCCCATTTATTAGAAAATTCAGCTATATCTAAAGCTTGAGAAACTTTTTTTCCTCTAATTAAATCCACTACAAGCCTAACTTTTTGTGGAGACATTCTTATAAATCTTGCTTTTGCTTTTACTTCCATATTTTTTTACTAGCGTTTAGCGTCTAGCAATTAGGGTTTAGGTATAATTATCGCTCTGCGAGATAATTATTACTAAACGCTAACCGCTAATTACTAAGTGCCATTCTTATTTCTTTTCTATATCTTTTTGCATCTTACCACCATGTCTGATAAATTTCTTGGTTGCTGCAAATTCGCCTAATTTATGTCCAACCATATTTTCTACAACTAATACTGGTGTGTGAACCTTACCATTATGAACACCAAATGTAAAACCTACCATCTCTGGTGTGATTGTAGAATTTCTTGCCCAAGTTTTGATAACAGTACCCGGTTTTGATGCCTGTACTTTTTTCATTAACTTGTGATCTATATATGGTCCTTTTTTTAAACTTCTTGACATAATTATTTAAGTTGTAGGTTGTAGGTTTTAGGTGATCAGATTACTAAGTGTTTAACTTCCTAATAATCTAATTCCCTAATACCTAACTACCTAATATTTTTTATTTTCTTTTCTTTGATTTTCTTCTAGCAATTATTAATTTATTTGATGCTTTGTTCTTTTTTCTTGTCTTTACTCCCAATGCTGGTTTACCCCATGGTGTCTTTGGTCTCTTTAAACCAATTGGAGTGTTACCTTCACCACCTCCATGAGGGTGATCTACTGGATTCATAGCTTTACCACGAACAGTTGGACGGAAGCCCATATGTCTTTTTCTTCCTGCTTTACCAACACGAACTAATCCATGCTCACTATTACCAACTACTCCCATTGTTGCAAAACATCTTACAGGTACCAATCTAATCTCTGATGATGGTAATTTGATTTGTGCAAATTTACCTTCAGTAGCCATAACAGAAGCAGAAGCTCCTGCGCAACGAACAATCTTTCCACCAGTTCCTGGAGCTAACTCTACATTATATACTAACTCACCAACTGGAATATTACTAATCTGTGTTCTATTACCTGGTTGTATTGATACTTTATTCATTGAAGATAACATTATATCACCTTCTTTTATACCCTGAGGTGCTAGAATATATCTTTTTTCTTTATCTTCATATTCTACTAAAGCAATGTTTGCACTTCTATTTGGATCATATTCTATAGCAATAACTGTTGCTGGCATATCATACTTTTCTCTCTTAAAATCTACAAGTCTTAAATAACGTTTAGCACCTCCTCCACGATGTCTAACTGTTATTTTACCTTGATTATTTCTTCCACCAGTTCTTTTTTTGATAACTATAAGACTTTTCTCAGGTCTCTTACGAGAAACCTCAGCCTTGTTTACAGAAGTCTTTCTTCTTCCTGGTGTTGTTGGTTTATATACTTGAATTGCCATATTTATTTATATTATACTCCTTCGTAAAGTTCTAATTTTTCTCCTGGAGCTAATGTTATTATTGCTTTTTTCCAATCTTTTGTTCTTCCTGCATGTCTACCATATCTTACATTTTTACCTTGTACATTTATCATTCTTACATCACGTACTTTTACTCCATAAACAGATGATATTGCTTTTTTCACAGAAAGCTTATTAGCATTTCTTGTTACTTCAAAAGAATATTTACCCAATGCTGCTAAATCAGAAATTTTTTCAGTAATAAGTGGTCTTACTAATATACTTGCACCTTCTAACTGAAATTTTGATTTAACTTTTGCACCAGCAATTTTTACACCTTCTTTCTTTTCTGTCTTTACTGTTTTTTTAGCTGATTTTGTTTTAGATGCTTTATCTGTATCTGTTTTTGCTTTTTTTGCTAATTCTAAATTCTTCTGAAGTTTTTCTTCTTTTACTTCAGATACCTTATCTAATCTTTCTTCTTCTTGTTTTTTTCTAAATCTATCAAAAAATGCCATATTATTTTTTATCTTTATCCTTTAAAATTCTTTTTTCTAATCCTTTTAATGATTTTGAATCAATAACTAAATACTCATTATTAACAACTGATAGTGGGCTAAGATCTCCTGCTACTGCATAATCTAGACGAGTTATATTTCTTGATGAAAGTTTTAAGTTATCATCTTTTTCTGAAACAACCAATCCTCTACCCTTCATTTCTTTTCCTAATTTAGTTAAAAGATTTTTAACTGTAGAAATAAGAGTTTTTGTTTTAGGAGTTTCAAATTTTAAAGTATCCACTACTATTAGATTATTACTTGCTAACTTATCTGTTAAAAGCATTCCCATTACTCTATCTTTTAGTTTTTTATTTATTTTAACTTTGTAGTTTCTTTCTTTTGTTGGACCAAAGGTTACACCTCCACCAACCCATAGTGGTGATCTAATAGAACCATGTCTTGCACGTCCTGTACCTTTTTGTTTCCATGGTTTTTTACCACCACCTCTAACATCAGCTCTAGTTTTTGTATGTGCGTAACTTTTTCTTTGATTAGAAAGATAAGAAGTTAAAACATCTTTAATAACATTTTCATTTATAGATGCTTTAAATACAACATCTGATAATTTTAATGTTTCTTTCTCTGTTCCATCTAAATTGTATACTTTTACTTCTGCCATATTATTTAGATTCTATATATAATAATGAATTGCGTGATCCTGGAACTGCTCCTTTAACAGCTAATACATTATTTTTCTTATCAATTTTAATAACTTCTAAATTTGTTACAGTAACAGTGTCATCTCCCATATGTCCAGGCATTCTTAATCCTTTAAAAACTTTTCCTACACCACCAGAACCAATAGATCCACCCATTCTTAATTGATCTTTGTGTCCATGAGATGCAGGTCCACCAGCAAATCCATGTCTTTTTACTACACCTTGAAAACCACGTCCACGAGAAGTGCCTGTTACACCAACCTTATCACCTTCTTCAAATTGAGTAATATCAATTTCTTTTCCTACTTCAAATGTATTTGATTCATGTTTAAATCTAAATTCATGTAAAGTTCCGTATTGTGGTAAATCTTTTAAGTGTCCTTTATCTGGTTTATTAAGACGTTTTTTAGGAAAAGCACCAACCTGAACAGCAGAATAGCCTTCCTTATCTTGAGTCTTAACTTGTACTACATGAGATGGAGGAGTCAAAATTAAAGTAACAGGAATTACTTTTCCGCTCTCATTAAATACTTGTGACATTTCTAATTTTTTTCCAATAATGAATTTCATAACAACCTATTTTTTTACACTGTTATAAATATAATTTCTGGCCTTTTTATATTATTTTTTTTAATAAAAAAGCCAAAAGTCTATTTACAAAACCTCAGCCTCATACTTCAGACTTTTGACCTATATGTCTTTTTGGTTTGTAAGTTGTTTACACTAAATCCCCCTCTAATAACTTTCTTATAAATGCACAGGTAGGTTTTCTATTCCCAGTTTTGCAATCATGTTTGCACATCTTAGCAAAACCGGGAATAGATCTTTCTACTTCGATCTATGAAAGTTTTAAGTTTTAAAATTTACATTTTTATTTCTATGTCTACACCTGATGGCAAGTTAAGATTCATCAGAGATTCTACTGTTTTATCAGTAGGGCTAACTATATCAATTAATCTTTTGTGTGTTCTCATTTCAAACTGTTCTCTAGCTGTTTTATGAACGAAACTTGAACGATTAACTGTATATTTTCTCTTTTCTGTTGGAAGTGGTATTGGACCATGAACCTTTGCGCCAGAACGTTCTGCATTATCTATGATAGTTTTTGCAGATTGGTCTATAATCTTATGATCATAGGCACGAAGCTTAACTCTGATTCTTTGTCCTTCATCTTTTTTAATTGCCATATTTTCGAGATATTTATAGGGAAGACCCATTAAGAGCCTCCCCTATAAAAAATTTATTTCAATATTTTAACTACTGCACCAGCACCTACTGTTCTTCCACCTTCGCGGATAGCGAATCTTTGCTTTTCTTCTAATGCAATTGGAGTAATAAGTTTAACTGTTACATCTACTGTATCACCAGGCATAACCATTTCTGTTCCTGCTGGTAATGTTACTTCACCTGTTACATCTGTTGTTCTGATATAAAACTGTGGTTTATAACCATTAAAGAATGGTTTATGTCTTCCACCTTCTTCTTTAGTTAAAGCATAAATTTGTGCTTCAAATTCTGTATGAGGTGTAACTGTACCTGGTTTTGCTAATACTTGTCCACGTTCTACTTGTTCTTTTTTAAGACCACGTAAAAGTAAACCTGCGTTATCTCCAGCACGTCCTTCATCAAGAGACTTGTTGAACATCTCTACACCAGTAACTACTGTTTTTTGTGTATCACGAACACCAACGATTTCTATTTCATCATTTACATTAACAATACCTCTTTCAATTCTACCTGTAACAACAGTACCACGTCCCTCGATTGAGAAAACGTCTTCAATAGGCATTAAGAATGGTTTATCTATATCTCTTACTGGATCTGGAATAAATGTATCTAATGCATCTAATAAGTCCATAATTGGCTTAGCAGCTGCTTCGTCTGTTGGATTTTCTAAAGCTTTTAGAGCTGATCCACGAATAATAGGAGTTGTATCTCCAGGGAATTCGTATTTCTTTAATAGATCTCTTACTTCTTCTTCTACTAAATCAATTAATTCAGGATCGCTAACTTGATCAACTTTGTTTAAGAAAACTACGATATATGGTACACCAACCTGGCGAGCAAGCAAAATATGCTCTCTTGTTTGAGGCATTGGTCCATCTGCAGCAGAAACTACTAATATAGCTCCATCCATTTGAGCTGCACCTGTAATCATGTTTTTTACATAGTCAGCATGTCCTGGACAGTCAACGTGTGCATAGTGTCTTGTTGGTGATTCATACTCAACATGAGCTGTAGCAATAGTAATACCACGTTCGCGCTCTTCTGGAGCTGCGTCAATTTGGTCTACTGATTTATCTTGAGAAATATAACCTTTAGCACTCAATACCTTAAGAATTGATGCTGTAAGAGTTGTTTTTCCATGATCAACGTGGCCGATTGTACCTACGTTAACATGGGTCTTATTACGTTCAAATTTGTCTGCCATATTATATTATATTTTGAAGTTTGTATTTTTAGATTAGGTTATTGACGTCTAATAACCTAACGCTTCTAAAAACTACTACCTTTCATTTATTTAATTTTAGCAAAATTATTTAACAAAACTGAAAGTTATTATAACACAATTACTTTTTTCTTGCAAGAGTGTTATTTTTAGCTAATTTTAGAGTAATTATTCTAAAGGTTCTAAATAATATCTTTCTTCTTCCATTAAATTATCACTTATTTCATCTTTTATGTCCTCACTTGACTCTTCTAATACTGTCTTATTATCTACATTATTTTTTTCTTCTGCTCGCCATTTTGCTATGTCTTCATTTACTTTTTTCATTAATTCTATCTCATCAATATCACTACCTAATTCTACCTTGTTTGTATGATTATTTTCTTCAAATGTTTTTACACTACCACAATCGCAATCTGCACCGCAACAACTATCAACATCTTCTATATAACTTAGTGCAAATAATTCACCAGTTTTTTCATCAACTAATAACACTTCTCCTTGTTGTTTTGCTATATTCTTTAAACGTTTTAATAAATTATTTTTTTCACCCATATAATTATTATTATTTATTTTTTACCTGAGATAATCTCTAAAGCTACATTCTTAGGAACTTCCATATATTTATCAAATTCCATAGCATAACTTGCACGTCCCTGACTCATAGAACGTAGATCTGTTGCATAACCAAACATCTCTGATAATGGCACCTGTGCATCAATTATTTTTACACCGCCTCTTTCTCTCATTTCTTGTATTTGTCCACGTTTTGAATTTAAATCTCCAATTACATCACCCATAAATTGTTCTGGTGTTGTAACTTCCACTTTCATAACTGGTTCTAAAATAATTGGTGTTGCTTTTTTAGCTGCTTCTGCAAATGCCATAGATGCTGCAACTTTAAATGCTACTTCTGAAGAGTCTACGTCATGGTAAGATCCATCATATACTGTAGCCTCAACATCTATTACAGGATAACCTGCTAATATACCTTTTGTAGTTGCTTCTTTAACACCTTTTTCTATTGCAGGAATATATTCTCTTGGAATAACACCGCCTTTAACTTCGTCATTAAATTTGAAACCCTCTCCTGGTTGACGAGCACTAAGGCGTAACCAACAATGTCCATACTGACCACGTCCACCAGATTGTTTAACATATTTACCTTCTGCTTCTGCTGTTCCTTTAATAGTTTCTTTATAAGCTACTTGAGGCTTACCAACAGTTGCTTCTACATTAAACTCTCTTTTCATTCTATCTATAATAATTTCTAAATGAAGTTCTCCCATTCCAGAAATTACAGTTTGCATTGTATCTTCATCTGTTCTTACTCTAAATGTTGGATCTTCTTCTACTAATTTTGCTAATGCCATACCCATCTTTTCTTGATCAACTTTTGTTTTTGGCTCTACAGCTACTGAAATAACAGGCTCTGGGAATGTTATAGATTCTAATACTATAGGAGCATTTTCATCACACAATGTATTACCAGTTGTTACATCTTTAAAACCAATTGCAGCAGCAATATCACCTGCATAAACTTCTGAAACTTCCTCTCTATGGTTTGCATGCATTCTTACAATTCTACCGATTCTTTCTCTTTTACCTGTTGATGTATTTAAAACATAAGACCCAGCTACTACCTTTCCAGAATAAACCCTAAAAAATGCTAGTCTACCAACAAATGGATCTGTAGCAATCTTAAATGCTAATGCAGAAAAAGGCTCAGCATCATCTGCTTTTCTTTCTAATACTTTTTCTTCATCATTTACATCAGTACCTTGAACAGCTGGCACATCTAATGGAGATGGTAAGTAATCTATAATAGCATCTAATAATGGTTGTACTGCCTTATTCTTTAGAGCACTTCCACAAAATACTGGGATTACTTCTATATCTAAAACTGCTTTACGTAATGCACGTTTTAAATCTTCTAAAGCAATTTCTTCTCCACCTAAATATTTTTCCATTAAAGCCTCATCCTGAGAAGCAATTGCTTCTACAAGTTTTTCTCTATATTCTTTTGCTTTTGCTAGCATATCTTCTGGAACACCTGTCTCTTCTACTTCTTTACCTGCATCATCTTTATGAATATATGCTTTCATGCTTAATAAATCAACAATACCTTTAAAATCTGATTCTATACCTATAGGTAGCTGTGCTGCATAAGCTTTTTTTGTTAAACGTTCATGAATAGAATCCATGTCGTCATAAAAATTAGCACCAGTTCTATCAAGTTTATTTACAAAACAAATTCTTGGTACATTATATTTATTTGCTTGGTGCCAAACGGTTTCTGATTGTGGCTCTACGCCTGCAACTCCATCAAAAACAACAACACCCCCATCTAGCACACGTAATGATCTTTGTACCTCAACGGTAAAATCAATATGTCCAGGAGTGTCTATAATATTTATTTTATTGTCTTTCCAATAACAAGTAGTAGCAGCAGAAGTAATAGTAATACCTCTTTCTCTTTCTTGTTCCATCCAATCCATTTCTGCTTCCCCTTCGTGAACTTCACCAATTTTATGTTTTTTTCCAGTATAAAATAATATACGTTCAGAAACGGTTGTTTTTCCTGCATCAATATGTGCAATAATACCAATATTTCTAATTTTATCTAATGAAAATTCGCGGGGCATAATTTTATTGTAACGTGAAACATGAAACTTGTAACGTTATTATTATCGCTTTGCGAAATAATTATTACGTTTCAAGTTTTAGGTTACGCGTGTTATAATTTTTATCTTGCAAAGTGTGCAAATGCTCTATTTGCTTCTGCCATTCTTTGTACGTCATCACGTTTTTTAATAGCTGCACCTTCATTTTGAGAAGCTGAAATAAATTCTTCTGCTAATTTTACTGCCATTGGCTTACCTTTTTTCTCTCTTGCTGCCTTTAATACCCATCTTAATACTAAAGTTAGCTTTCTGTCACCCTTAACTGGAAAAGGAATTTGATAATTAGCTCCACCAACACGTTTACTTCTTACCTCTAATGCTGGACCTACGTTTCTTACTGCTAATTCGAATACTTCTAAAGGATCTTGTTTAGTTTTTTCTGCAATATAGTCAAAACAATCATAAACGATTTTTTGAGCAGTACTCTTTTTACCTCTTTCCATTATATAATTAATAAGTTTAGCAACGGTTACGTTACTATATTTTAAATCAGGTCTAAGTTTTCTTTTTAATGCTTTATTCTTTCCACGCATATTTTATTTATTTAGTTTTAGGCTTTTTCACACCATAAAGAGATCTACTTCTCTTTCTTCCTTCAACACCTTGAGTATCATAAACGCCTCTAACGATGTGGTAACGACAACCAGATAGATCTTTTACTCTTCCACCTCTAATCATAACAATAGAGTGTTCTTGAAGATTGTGTCCAATACCTGGGATATAAGCCGTTACTTCTTGTCCATTAGATAATCTGACCCTAGCAATCTTACGAAGAGCTGAGTTAGGTTTTTTAGGAGTTGTTGTTGTAACCTTAACACAAACACCACGTTTAAATGAAGCTCCTTTTTTAAGAGTTCTCTTTTTTCTTTTCAGTGTATTATTTACTGTCTGAAGTGCAGGAGACTTACTTTTTTTCTTAGTAGTCTTTCTGCCATATTTAACAAGTTGATTAACTGTTGGCATATTTTATATTTTTAAACAAAATAACCTTATTTAAGGTTAATGTTATTATAGACTAAATTTATCACATCTGTCAAGAATAGTCAAGAGGCTATATATATTACATTCTAAAAATATTTTTTTTGCTAATTTTAGCTTATAAAAAGATAGAATAAACAAAACCTATAATACTTCTAAAAAGGGTAGAAAATAAACCAAAATTAAAAAGATTATCTATTAATAACAATCCTATTAATATTATTGGACCCTGAATTTGTAATTTCATTTTTAAATTATCATATTTTGAATCATCCAAAAGAGCAAAAAGTAATTTTGATCCATCTAATGGTGGAATAGGTATTAAATTAAATACAAGCAAAACTGCATTTATAATTATAAGTAGGTTTAAAAACTGTACTAATAGGTTATTTATAGGTAGAAGAGTAAATATTGCTACCATTTTAAGTAAACTACCAAAAATAACTATGTTTATTAAATTAGCTAAAGGTCCAGCTAAAGCTACCATAGTAGCCCCCCATTTCTTATATTTTAAATTATAAGGGTTAAAAGGTACTGGCTTACCCCAACCAAAACCAATTAAAACAAGCATTAAAAGACCTGTCCAGTCTACATGAGCTAATGGATTTAATGTTAACCTACCTGCAAATTTAGCTGTATCATCCCCTAATTTATCAGCTATAAAAGCATGGGCAAACTCATGAGTCCCTAGAGCAATCAAAATAGCACCTATCCAGGCTATAAAATATAATGGATTATCTCCTAATAATGATATTGGCATAATAATAGTTAATTAGTCCGTTCCTCCGGAACTCATTAGTTAACTAGTGGATTAGTTTATAATTAAGTCCAACCTTAAAGATACCTCTTCTAACTTACTAATCAGCTAATTATTTACTTCCAATCTTTTATAATAAACTTTTTACCACGTTTGTCAAATTCTACCACGACTTTCTGATTCTCTCTCCACTTTGCTTCACGCATATCACATATTGGCAAACTAACAGTATAAGTATTGCCTACTTTTTGTATTTTTCTTATTCTTTCATCTATATTTCTTCCCATATAGTTTTATTATCTTGCATAAATAAAGATCGCGATGATTCAATATTAAATGACAAGAAATATATAATTAAATATATATTTAATTATATATTTCTTTTTTAATTATTACAAATTAAAAAACCGTATCCAATATGATACGGCAATTTTTCTTTAAATTAACTTTATGGTTTTTCTGATGGCATAAATTGGTTATAGAACCATTTATATAATGGATGTGGAGGAATTGTGTGATGATTTATTTTAACCTCTCTATATGGAGTATCTATGATAATAGTAGGTTTAACTTCTTTTTCTCTTGGTGGATTTGCCTTCAAATATGTAATCAGCTTTTTATCAAAAACCAAAAAGTAAATTACTGCTAAAGCATATAATACTCCAAGAACAATCATAGCTGGGGGATAGAGAACGCTTGCTCCAAAAATAATTAGTTGAGAAAAAACCAAAATAAATGGTTTATAAAAAGTAGTTTTATATGTATCTCTATATACTGAAATAGTAGCAACAGCAAAAATAATAGCAAAAGCAGCAAAAACAGTAGCAACAAAAGCAGTAGCAACAAAAGCAGTAGCAGAAGCAGTAAAAACAGTAACAGCAGAAGCGATAACACCACCAGCAGCAACAGCAAAAATAGTAGCAAAAGCAGTAAAAATAGTAACAGCAGAAGCGATAGTAACAGCAAAAGCAAAAGCAGCAGTAGCAAGAGTAGCAAAAGCAAAAGTAGCAGCAACAATAGCAAGAGCAGCAAAAATATTATTAGTAAAATTATATGTTACCAAATAAGCAATTACTGATACTAAAATAGCTACACAATTATAAAATACTTCTTTCCGTAATCCCTTCAAATGTGAAAAGAACTCGGATTTTTCTTCCATAAGAATATCCTCCTGTAAAGAAAACTATCATAAACTTGACACTTTGTCAATACAATGCTATATTATAATAAACTAATTAACTAGTTAACTAATCAACTAATTGACTAATTATATGTCTAGAACATGCGAATTATGTGAACGTGGATCTCAAAAGGCAGCATCCAGAAGTCACTCAAATATAAAAACTTTAAGACGTCAATATGCAAACTTACAAACAAAGACGATTGATGGTAAAAAAATGAAAGTCTGCGTAAAATGCATTAAAACTGCAAAAAAAGATACAAAATAAAATCTCCCCGTAATTTGGGGAGATTTTTTTATCTATTAAGTCTTTCAATGGCCATAGCCAATGCTTTGGCAATTCTATCTCTTATTGGTAATGCCAAAAGCTCTTTGTAAAACTCAATTTGTATCGTACTTACTTCAGGCAATCTATCTTTTAACCATTTACTCTGAATAATTCTATCTGGATTTATACCAGTCGCTCCAAATCTTGTTCCTTCTATAACTTCAGTGGTTGGGACATAAATACTATAATCCTTTCCTGTAAAATCACTTATGGCTTTTCTGAATATTTGAGCAAATATAAAATCAATATCGCCTTCTACACTTTTACGAAGATTTGTTCCAAAAATAATATCACAATCTTTTTGAGCATCACATTCTGGTTTTTTATGGAACCTATGAATATCTAACACTAAACATCTACCGTATGCTCGCATAATTCTTTGTGCTTGTTTTGTAAGCTCTTCAAGATAATCTTTATAAAGTTCCCAGCTAGATCTACTTTTTTGCACTTTGTAAATAAAAACATATGGACTATAAAAACTGGTGAGAGAAAATGCAGACATGGTTTCTACCAAAAGCCTACTACCAACATCATTTGCAACATTAAAAACCATTGGCAAACTTACACCGTCTAAATAAGTGATATATCCATCATGTTGAGAAGTAACAATTACAGGAATATTTCCTAAAAAATATCTTACGATATGACCGTCAAAGAACATGACTCCTCCATATTTCTTTTTTAAAAATAACATTAAAAAACAGCTCTGTCAAGAGCTGTTATTTTTTTATTTTTTCTACTATTTTATCAAATACTTCTTGTGGAGTTAATTTATCTGTCTTTATATAAATATCAAAATATTTTTTTTGATATGGATCTATATTATAATATTTTTTATAACGTTTTTTATCAGAGCTTGCACGGTGCTTAATTGCTTTGATTTGATTTTTTAACGTATGTTGCTTTTTTTCGTCAGGTCTTTGATTGTCTATTAAAATTCTTTTTGCTCCCACCTCTGGACTAACATCTAAAAAAATTTTTATAGAATCAGGAATAAAATAAAAACTCAACCTACCATCAATAACAAAGTTATTATTTTTTTTACCATAATCTTTTTGATAATCATCCAACTCATTATCTGTCCATGCTTCTTTTTCTCCTAAAGAATTTAACTCATCTAATGTAAGCCCATGTTTTAAGGCAATCTTGCCACGTATATCACCAATAGACATAAATTTAAGTTTAAATTTTTTTGCCAACATCTTACCAATTGTACTCTTGCCAGAACCTGGTAATCCAGCTATAGTTATTTTCATATTTTTAGTTGTACCTCTCCACAAGGTCGAGGAATATATTATTCGAGCCTGTCGAGAATTACATTGTTATATTTTATAAGGTCGAGGAATATATTATTCGAGCCTGTCGAGAATTACATTGTTATATTTTTACAAAGTAGAGAATATATTATTCGAGCCTGTCGAGAATTACATTGTTATATTTTATAAGGTCGAGGAATATATTATTCGAGCCTGTCGAGAATTACATTGTTATATTTTATAAGGTCGAGGAATATATTATTCGAGCCTGTCGAGAATTACATTGTTGTATTTTTACAAAGTAGAAAATATATTATTTCAATTTTTTTAAACAATCCTTTAATTCTTTTGGTAGCTTGCTCTCATATTCTGTCCATTTACCTGTTAAATCATAAAAGCCTATTTTATAAGAATGTAAAAACATTCTATCACAGACATCAGAATTATATTTTTTTACTTTATAAACCCTATCTCCTAATATTGGGTGTCCATATGCTAACATATGAACTCTAATTTGATGAGTCCTGCCAGTTAATATCTGTATCTTTAAATATGTATAATTAATAAAACTTTCTATAACATCAAAATGAGTTGCAGCCTCCCTACCTTCAGTATCTGTAGGACGTGCTCCCATCCTACCATCTTTAGACCTTACAATTACAAAATTAATATCATCTTCTGGTTTTTCTATTTTACCATAAACTACTGCTAAATATATTTTTTTTATTTCTCTTTCTTTAAACTGCTTTTTAATATGTTTAAAAAACTTTTGCGTTCTAGCAATTAAAAGTATACCACTGACATCACGATCTATACGATGCACAATACCCCAGCGATATTTTTCTCCTACACTTTCTATTTCTGGATAATCTTTTACCAATAAATCAGCCAAGCCCTCTTCACTATCCGTTCTATGTGTTAACATTCCAGCTGGCTTTTCTACAATTAAATAATCTTTATTTTCTGCTAATAATTTATATTTAAACTTATTTTTTTTAATTACTTCTTTATATTCTTTAATGGTAATCTTATCACCTTCTTTTAAGGCTATATGCGGAGTTGCCACTTCTTTATTTAACAATACTTCTCCACCCTTTATTCTTTTTTGCCAAAAATTACGAGAGTTGTCTTTAAATTTTTTTGTCAAAAAAACATCTAATCTTTTTTTAGCATCTTCCTTTCCTATTTTTATAGTACTTGACATAAATTTAAAATTATGATAAATAATTAATTAATGGAGGTGCGTTATGAATAAAAAACTAGCACAACTCTTTGATCTTTATTTGCATTTTTTGCAAACAGTCATCGATGGTATTGATATCTGTTTCGAAAATTTTCTAAAAAAGCTTGGAATCAAATTTTCTTATCAAAAAGAACACAACATCCTGTATCACTAAATACAGGATTTTATATACCTTTTTGCTTCTAACTTATTTTTAACCTTACCTTTTAATTGCTCTTCTCTTAAATCAAGTAAAAATCTACCAACCTCTGGACCAGCTTTAATATTTAAAATTTTCATAACCTCATTACCTGTCAATAATGCTTTTGGTGCAGTTATGGTTCTTTTCTTAGCTAATGCTTTTTTAAATTTAAAAACTGTTTTAAATCGAGATAGATCAGAATCTTGTCCCTTTGGCCTTGTAGCTAATGCATCAGCTAAAAATAATTGTAACAAACCATCACCAGAAAACTTATCATTAAATAAATACTTTTCTAAAGTAGTTTTTTTCATTTCTTTAGGATCTGAATAACAAAAAATTAAATGATTCTTTACCAATAAAACCACCTCTTCAATATTTACACCAAATGTAGGATCTGATGATGCTTTTAATCTATTTAAAATTATTCTTGTAATGTCTGCGCCCACCTTATCATGATTTTTAAATCTCATTTTTCCATTAAACATTCCTCTTGTTTTAGGTTTACCAATATCGTGCAGTAGTAATGCGACTTTTGTATCAATAGATAAATCCTCTTTAAAATATTTTTTAAATTGAGGAGTGTAAATCATATCTAATGCCAAAAGTGTATGCTTCCACACATCCCCTTCTGCATGAAACTCTCTTGGTTGATTGCATTTTTTTAATTTTAAAAACTCTGGCATTATAAATTTTAATGCATTAACCTTGTCATATAATTCTATAGTTTGTTTTTCTTTTGCATCAAAAGCTTTTAAAAATTCTGCGGAAATTATTTCTAAAGAAACCTTTCTTTCACCATCTTTTGTCTTGCTGTTTATTTTTGATATATTATTTTTTACAGATAATAAAGTTTTAGACTCTATTTTAAAATCTAGTTGCATAGAAAATCTAATAGCACGAAGCATGCGAGAATAATCTTCTTTAAATCTTTCATTTGGATTTCCTACTGTTCTAATAACTTTTAATGACAAATCACCTAAACCATTGAATGGGTCTGTTAATCTATTTTCTCCTACATTGTAAGCAATAGCATTAATTGTAAAATCGCGACGAGCAAGATCTTCTTCTATAGGTAGGTTTGGGTCTGATTTTATAGTAAAATCTCTATAACCTCCTGTACCATAGGCAAAATCTTTGCGAGGAATAGCAATATCTAACTGACTATTACTGCCTTTAAAAGAAAATTTTATCACACTAAAACGCTTACCAACCAAGCTAACCTTACCAAAACGCTTAAGCTCTACCTCTAGCTCTTTAATCTTGACTCCTTTAATTAAAATATCTATATCCTTTATATCTCTATTTAATAAGATATCACGAACAGAACCCCCAACAAGATATACTTCGCAATTTTTAAATTTTTTATTTAATAATTCTTGTAATTTAAAAACCTGCTCTTTTATAAGAACTTTTTTAAATTTTAATTTCATTCTATTATCTAACTTCATATTACTCATATTATAGCAAAATTAAGCTAAAAATCAAGAAAAGCCCCATAAAGGGCCTTTCTTTAACAAACTCTTCTACCTGTTTTTTGAACATACTTTTGATGATACTCTTCTGCTCTATAAAAAGGACCAGCTTTTTCTATTTCTGTTGCAATAGGTTTTTTATATGTTTTTTGTTCTTTTTCTTTAGATTGCTCTGATAATTCTTTTTGATCTTGATTATGATAGAAAATCATACTTCTATATTGCCTACCTATATCTGGACCCTGTCTATCAATTTGCGTAGGATCGTGTAATTTCCAAAAAATATTTAATAATTGTTCATAACTTATAATATCTGGGTCATATTTTAGATGTATTGCTTCTGCATGACCAGTATCTCCAGTACAAACTCTTTCATAAGATGGACTTTCTACATCTCCCCCTGTAAATCCAACCTCTGTTTCTACTACCCCTTTAGTATTCATAAATGTATCTTCTACCCCCCAAAAACACCCAGCTGCAAATGTAGCTTCTTCTAATTTTTTAGACATATGTTTTAGTTTAAATATATATTAATTTTATCACTTATTGACTTTTTTTAAAAATAATCTATACTGAATACTAGATACTTAATACTAAATACTTAATATATGTTTGATAAATTAAAAGAGCTACGTCAAATGCAAGAGCAAGCAAAACAAATGCAAAATACCCTCTCATCAGAAAGAGTAACGGTTAGTGAAATGGGTGTAGTATTAACCATGGATGGTAATATGCAAATAACTGATGTAAAAGTAAATGAAAAATTATTAAATCCAGAAAATAAAGAAAAATTACAAACCGCATTTAAAGTTGCTCATCGCGAAGCTATGAAACGTGTCCAAAAAGTCATGGCTAGTAAAATGAAAGGTACAGGATTGTTTTAGAAGATGCTTTGTTACGAAATCTTATAATTTCAAGATAAAATTATTGCATAAATTTTAAGCTTTAACTTTAAGTTAAGGTGAAAAATTTTAAAATAATTTTAGCCGAAATTATAAGATTGCAGTAGAAGCAATGTTTTAAAATAATCCTGAAAGGGTGGCTTTCCTGGACTTGGATAAAAATTACATAATAAAAATCCCGGAAATAATCCGGGATTTTTTTATTATAGAGATACTTCTACATTTGTAGTTCCTGTATCAAAGTCTTGTATAGCCTGTGACCCTCCTTCTATAAGAGGCATTGGAACAGGTTTTGGCAAGCCTGTATCATCTCCTAATGTATTTGTATCAAACATATCTTTAATCAATGGAACCATTATAGCTCTCTGACCATAATATCTAGATTGTGGCATATTTTCTATTGTAAACATTAGTGCTGGTATAAATAATTCTTCATTTATATTATTTTCATACTTATAATATCTCATATAAACAACCTTTGGAGTATCAAGATTAAGCACAGTAGGCTGTTTTGAATCTGGACTATAATAAACCCTGTTGTTAATACCTCCTTGTTCTGCAAAATTTACTACCTTGCCTACATCTGTTACAGTATCATAGTTTGAACTAGAATAATTTTGTGTCCATAAACCATCTATAGACAAAACAATATTTTCTTTTATATCAACAAATACATTAAGACCTACTCTAGTGCCATACTGTTCATAGACCTCTTTACCATCTAATAATAATGGATATATAACACCAATTTGTCCCGGAGCAGATATCATTGATTTATCTTCTGCTGATGCATAATATACATTCCAACTCTTATCTACTTCTGGAGCACCATAAATACTTTTATTAATACCATATTTATCTAAAAATTTATCAGTAATAGAAATTAAAACATCGTCTTTTGGAATATCATTAATTGTAAGTTGACGTTCTAGAGCAAATGTTCTCACTTGTGGCCATTTATCCCAATTTCTACTTATAGAAACCATGCCTTCTTTAGAGTTTATATACATCATATATCCTTTTTCTACATCTTCACTCAAAGAAATATTATTAACATCTAAATTATTAAATTTTGATATATCAAATAATCCAAAATTTGCTCTTCCAAATAAACTTGCAAGTCTTTTACCCATACCATCATCCTTATTGCGTTTTAAAACTTTTAAAGATTCATCTTTTAACTCTAAAGTATCACCTATATATTTATAAGTATAATTGTCCATGTACTCTGGTGCAATCATCATGGATTCTGTAGCTACTGGTATACCACCACCTCCACCGCCTAAACCCATAGCTTGAATAGGAGCACTAACAGCAAATTCCTGACTTCCATCACCAGTCTGAGATCTTGTTACTACACTATCTGCCGATTCTTTATTTGTTCCGCCTAAAGCAAGAGTTCCAAATGCATTATTTTTAGTATTTGATATTTTTTGTTCAAAACCAAAATCAATAATATCACTAGAAGGTATTTTATTGCTGAAGATTAAAAAATATACCAAAGGTGCTGCTACTATTAATAATAGAAGGGCGCCCCCACGAATATAAGAAAATTTATTATATGACATAGTATTTAATATATTATCCCATACCGAATATCTTACACTACTAAACTCTCCTAATATTTCTTGTTTTAATTTTTTAACAAAAACATTATCAAGTTTAGTATCTGGACGAGATGATAAAAATTTATTAATTATTTTAATAAGATCCTGTTCTTTAGTTTTTAAAGTTGGATCTATTTGATACAAATCTTTTAAAATTTGTTTGATATTTTTTTCCATAAATATTATTTTAAAAACAAAAATGCAATGAATACTACTATTGGCATTTTGAGCTTCAACTTACTAATTGCACGAGAATATATTACTTTACAATTTGCTTCACTTTTTCCAGTTATTTCTGCGATCTCTTTATATGAAAGATCCTGCCAAACACGCATAATAACAATATCTCTTTGAATTGGCGCTATATCCTGTAAATATTTTTTAACATCTTCTACCTTTAACACAGTATCAGCGTCCATTGCTATATCTGTATTTGATGATAAATCCCAAACATCATCTATATTTTTATCTTGTTTTACAGTTCTATAATGATCTATTACTGTATTTCTCGCAATAGTATAAAGCCAAGCCTGAATAGAACCTTTATTAAAGCTTTCAATGTTTTTCCATGCCTTTGTAAATGTGATACTTGTTAAGTCTTCTGCGGTTTCTTTATGATGCGTTTTATAATATATGAAATTATAAATTTTTTTTATATATTCATCATATAGTTTTGCAAAAGCCTCTTTATCACCTTGAGTTGCACGCGCTACAACTCCTTCAAGATTATCCATAATTACAATTTGTCTTACAATAAATTAAACGATTTAAATTAAATAAGGTAACTACTTATTATTATACTATACTTAAATAAAGCTGTATTGTTTTTAAGCAATAACTAACCAGAGCTATAATCGTGATGAATATAGCTCCAAAAAATAAATTATAATATTTGTTTTTTATAAACTCCATACAATATATAGAACGAATAAGTAGTAAAAGGGTAACAAAAAACATCCCGAAGGATGTTTTTTGGTGGGCGATAGTGGATTCGAACCACTGACCTTCACAATGTCAATGTGACACTCTAACCTGCCTGAGCTAATCGCCCATAAGGAAAATGTGTCTCAAAAATATTCATTTAACTGGTACCCGCAGATGGAATTGAACCATCGACCCCCACGTTATAAGCGTGGTGCTCTAACCCCTGAGCTATGCGGGCTAGTACCAGTTAAATGAATATTTTGTTCAATGTTAAAAATTAAAGCATCCTATCTATTCTTTCTATTTACTATATATTATATAGTAGTTTACTATATTTTTCATAATTTTGCAACCCTCCTCATATATGTGGTAATATATTAAAATAACAATTAATAATAAAAAGTATGAAAATACAAATTTATTCTACTCATACATGCCATTACTGCAAGGCATTAAAAGAATATTTAGATGAAAAAAAAGTTTCTTATGAAAATACTTTTGTAGATGACGATCCAAAAGCTGGAGAAGAGATGGTTAAAAAAACTAATCAAATGGGTGTACCTGTAACAATAGTTACATCTGATGAAAACAAGGAAGAAATAGTAATTGGATTTGATAAAGAAAAAATAAATAGCTTACTAGGATTATAATTTATAGCTTTAATAAAAACTACCTTAAAAAATTAATTAGGTAGTTTTTTTATAGAATTTTTAATTTTATAAAAAATAAAATTAATTGTTGATAATTGACATATTTTTTATTTTTATATTTATATGTTTTTATTTTTATGGTATAATTAAATTATAAAAAATAATTTTCAAATTTAAATTTGAAAAAAATTATTGAAAGGGGGTGGACACTATGCCAGCTAAGAAAAAAGTAGCTAAAAAGAAACCAGCTAAAAGAAAACCAGCTAAAAAGAAAGTAGCTAAGAAAAAGGTAGCTAAGAAAAAAGTAGCTAAAAAGAAAGTAGCTAAGAAAAAAGTAGCTAAAAAGAAAGTAGCTAAGAAAAAAGTAGCTAAAAAGAAACCAGCTAAAAGAAAGGCGAAGAGGAAAAAATAAGTTTTCTCGAGAAAACTTTGGCACCTTGAGCCCAAAAGTTCAAGTAAATAAAATCATCCTAAATAACTTTAGGATGATTTTATTTACTTGAAATAAGCTTAAAAACCAAAAAATATAATAAAAAAATAATTCATAGTTTATTTTTTATTATATTTTTTTAATTCCTTATCATTAAAAATTTTAATTACTCCAAATTCTCCATCATATCCAGGACTAATAATAACCTTACCTTTTCTAACACGATCAATAGCTTCGGCAATTAAATTATTAGAATATTTTTTTATTTCTTTTAATGATCTATTTAATAAAATATCAAACTCGCTACCACATTCATTAATTAACTTTTCGTATGTTAATAATACTTTTTTTGATTTTACACCAACACTAAAACATTCAGAAATTATTTCTATTAATGGAATTATACTTTTATATGGTATGAAATTATTTTTTATTTTTATAATTTCTTTTTCATTTCTACTACCCAAGTTATCCACACGATGTAATACACCAACAGTTACCTTACGATTACACTTTGGACAAATATATTTTTTTTGTTTTGTTTCTTTGGGTTTTAAAGATATATTACAATCTCTGTGCCCATCTTGATAATACTTTCCTTCTTCAGGAAAAAACTCTATGGTATATAAAAATCTTTTTTTATCTTTTGTTTTTATAACTTCTATAATATCAAAATAACTTGGTTTTTTTTGAAATTCAAAAACGTTTGCTTCTCGTCCTAATTTTTCTAAACTATGTGCATCAGAATTTGAAAGTAATAAATACTTATCTAACTGAGGCAATCTCCAATTCATTAGAGGATCACTTGATAAACCAGTTTCTAATGCATAAATATATTTTGTATATTCACCAAAACAATCCTCTAATGTATCAAATCCTGATTGTGAGCCAAAAACAGAAAACCATGGTGTCCAAATATGTGCTGGTATCACCATAGCGTCTTGCGATGTTTCTAAAACCATTTTTACTATTTCTTGACTATCAATACCTAAAATAGGTCTTCCATCTGAAGAAATATTACATTTTTTATTAATTAATTTTTGAGTAAAAACTTTTGCAGACTTTAAACTAGGCATTAAAATACATAAATGCACTCTTCTGGTTTTATCTCCTCGCTTATATATACAAGAAAGCTCGGTAGCAACCATAAACCGAGTTTTTATTTTACTATTTCTTAATTTGTATAATCCATCCTCCGCTGGTTCTAAATTATTTTCTAATTCTTTTATCCATAATGGATGTGTAAAATCTGCTGTAGAAATAATATCAATTCCTTTTTTCTCGCACCACTTAGCAATACTTTCTACAGTTAAATTTTTACTACAAGCCCGAGAATATCTTGAATGAATATGAAAATCAATAATATAACGCATAATTATTTTTTTATATTCCTGTATTTTTACAATACAATTTCTTCTGCTCTTTTTAATTCTTCAAGAGTATTAACGCCAATACATTCATCTGGATCTACACTTAAACTATTTATATTAGATCCTTCATCAATTGCAATACCAATTAAGTCGGTTAAATAATATTCTCTTTGTGAATTATTATTTTTTAAATTATCTAAATTTTTTAATAACCAATCTTTATTAAAACAAAAAAGACTTGGATTTAATTCTGTAATATTTTTTTCCTCATCAGTTGCATCGCGTAATTCTACTATTTTTTTTATTTTTTTATTTTTATCTCTTACTATTCTACCAAATGCATAAAAACATTTTCTAAAATCTAAAAAGTCTGGAACGTTAACCGTCATCATGCTCAAAACAGCGTTATCTCTATCTTGCATATCTGCTAATTTTAAAATGGTTTGCTTAGATATGTTTGGCATATCTCCATATAAGATTATGATATTCTTTGCGTCTTTAGAAAAGTAATCTTTAGCACATAATACAGCATGACCTGTTCCTAACTGTTCTTTTTGCTCTATATAAACTAAATTATCTCCTAATTTTTCTTTAACTAGCTCTCCTTTATAGCCCACGACAACTAATGGGTTTATTTTAAAATTACATTCATTAACTGATTTTAATATATATTCTATCAAAAACTTATTTCCTAAAGTTGTTAAAACCTTAGGAAGCTCTTGCTCCATTCTTGTACCTTTGCCTCCGGCTAATATAATTACTTGTGTATTATCTAACATAAATCTAAAAGTGTTCTAGCTATCTTTTCACTATCATGACGCAAAATACTTCTTTTTAATTTATCTGCAGGATTACTTTCAAATACCACCTCACTTAAAAAATCTCCTACAATTACTTTATATCTAGTTTTTTCAAATTTTTCTATATCAGGTAAAACAGGATATTCATCTTCTTTTTTATATAAATTTAACAACTCTTCTGAAGGTGCTTTTGTATTTACTATTACATAATCAATCACATTAACACCTAAATATTTTTCTATTTCAAGAATAAAATTATATGCACCAAAACCATCTGTCTCACCTTTTTTTGTCATTAAGTTTATCACACAAGCTATTTTTGCATCCGTTCTTCTTAAAACTTCGTTCATACCAAAGGATAATAAATTTGGCAGAATACTTGTATAAAGATCTCCGGGTGCAAGCACTACTAAGTCAGAATTTAATACTGACTGTACCGCTTCATAACTAGTATGTACCTCGCGTTCTAAAAAAACTTTTTTTATTTTACTTTTTTTATAATTACCTATCTTACTTTGCCCTTTAATGCTTTTTCCATTCATAAATTCTGCCATTAAAATCATGGGTTCAACAGTAACGGGAATAACCTTGCCTTTGATATTTAAAACTTTACCAGCAACAAGAACAGCATCCTCAAATCTATCTGTTAATTTTTGCATTGCCCCTAAAAATATATTTCCAAAATTATGACCAGCAAGCCCTCCCATGCCAAACCTATACAAAAAAAGATCACGCAAGACTTCTGGTGCTTCTGACAATGCTACTAAACACTGTCTAACGTCTCCTGTAGGTAAAATGCCTAGCTCATCTCTTAATATTCCTGTAGAACCTCCATCATCAGCCATGCTTACTATCGCCGAGATATCAATATCGTATTTTTTTAAGCCTGATAATAGAGCAAAGTGTCCTGTACCACCACCTATTGTAGTAATCTTTTTAATTTTATTTTTGGCTTCCATATATTATATATATCTTACCAAAAAAACAATTTTTAGCAAACAAAAAACAGCTTACGCTGTTTTTAGATAAAAGGTGCATTGTTCCGGCGTTGACCTACTCTTGCATGGTACTAAAACCATACTACCATCGGCCTTGAAAAGCTTAACTACCGTGTTCGGAATGGGAACGGGTGTAACATTTCCAGTAGAAACACCGGAACAATGCACCTTTTTATAAATCTCTACTTTTTCATATTAAATAATATAATAAAGTAGAGATTTTGTATAGAAATACCATTTTTTTTCAAATCAAATAAAGGGGAAAGAACTCGACTGATTAGTACAGCTCGGCTACACGCATTGCTACGCTTCTACCTGCTGCCTATCAACCAGATAGTCTCTCTGGAGTCTTCTGTGATAAATCACAATGAAATCTAATCTTGAGGACGGCTTCACGCTTATATGCTTTCAGCGTTTATCCTAACTCGACTTGGCTACGGAGCTGTGCCCTTGGCAGAACAACTCCCACACCAGAGGTCAATCCTTCCAGGTCCTCTCGTACTATGGAAGGGCCCTCTCAAATTTCGACGCCCACGGCGGATAGGAGAC